>Ga0080013_1001882_pt1 | contig 26363 bp, 44 predicted proteins | sample ETNvirenome_6_85_FD_69236 | JGI IMG/M metagenome (GOLD analysis project Ga0080013, IMG submission 69236) | Marine viral communities from the Pacific Ocean - ETNP_6_85 (SPADES assembly) (version 2) | ecosystem: Environmental > Aquatic > Marine > Oceanic | place: Pacific Ocean | collected 2013-06-19
TCGCAATAATCCTGAAAAGTATGAGCGGGAACAGGATAAAAAACTTGAAAGAGATAAGCCTTATGCTAAGAGATCAAAAGCAGCAAGAATGGCAGATCCTGAAAGAGGAATCAATTCGCCTGCATTTAAGAAGTTTATGCAGCAACAGGGGATGTGATATAAAACTCACATAATATTCTAAGGAGGATTGACAAGTCTCCTTTTTTTATGTAGACTAGGTTTGTCCCCGTTAAAGATAAATAATATCTTAAGATATTATATTATGAGTTATGAAAATACCTGGAATTATAATGGCAAAGTTTTTAACTCTGTTAATATTCACGACTACTTTAGTTTTGTTTATAACATTACCGGTAAGTCATAATAATCCAAAAACTATAATAGAATTAATTAACAATAAAGATTAGTCCTTCCTTTAATTGTCTCTTATATTTTTGGTGTCCTATTTTCTTTTCTTTTAAGTAAGATACAACACTTTCCCAAATATTTGTACCATCACTCACTTTTACATTTCTTGATGTTGTGAGTGTTTTTTTATGTTCTTCGGTAAGTTTTTTTCCATACATAGGATTTCCTTCACCAGAATACATTTTACTAAACTTCTCACGAATTTCTGGTTTATACATTGGATTGTATGATTTATCTTTCATTTTTTCACTTCTTATATCGCAGAATTTATTGTTTCTCATAACGACTTCATAGATTCCTTTTCTTTCACTAACAAAAAATCTTCCTTCAATATTTGTATTGTAATAGTCGTCAGTCATTAGAACATCTCTTTTGAATTGCTCCATAGTTTCATAATAAGACATAGATTTTTTATGAGGACATAGGTAGAGTATTTCTCTTAAAAACTTGTCTTTACCAAGAAGTTTTACATCTTTATTAAGATCATCACAAGATCCAAAATATTTTTCCCAATCACTCTCTTTGGTTTTTCTTCGGCCAGTTTTTTTATCTTTTCTTCTTGTCCAAAAAGATTTTTTTCCAATATACTTTTTATTGTTTGTTAGATTTGTTATTAAATAAACAAATCCTTCTATTCCTTTTGGTGCTTCTATAAATTCTGTTTCGTTGTATTCCCAAGACATAGAAACATTTTCTTCCATAAAATTATTTATATTGAAAATATTTTTGATTCCTTGCCAAAATCTTGGATCAGTGCTATACTGTACGCATATACAATTATTGTTGTTATGGAAACTTTGGAAAAGACCCTGCAGGTGACCCATGACTGGGCAGTTGACAGACTGAACATTCTTTGTGATATGGAGACGGATGATGTGTTAAAATCTATAGAAGATGCTCATGCGATCCAGTCAGAGTTTGCCGAATGGTTAGATCCTAATCTTGAGGATTATGAAATTTACTCACTTGAATATCTTAAAGATGATAATTAAAAAAAGATCTCTAACATGACACAAACACTATTGATATTCATGTCTTTTCTGAACTTTATGTTCTATCCATTGGTAATAGCAACTATTATTGCTGTTGTCATAGAGCAATTGGTAAGAAAGTTTGCTGATTCAGATCCTCAATCTTATGCTGATGCCCGTGATATTCGTATATCTATGGGAGTTAGAAAGTATCTTTATAGACAAGCATGGATTGTTAATATCTTATGGCTCTTAGGATACTTGGTGCTTATGTTTATGAATAGACAAGCACCACAGCAGATGCCAGATATGATTTGGCAAGGGTAGGTTGACAAAATTTAATATTTCATATATACTTCTGCTGTAAATTCCAAGTTAAATGATTTTTGAAGTCTTATCGGCAGTATCTGTTGCTGCTTCTCCTCCTCCTTCTCCGTCATGGAAGTGTGAAGGATGTACGCCTGATGAAAAGATTGCTTTAGCATATATTCAAGAGAAAACAAATATTACTGATAGAAATGCTCTTGCTACCATTATGGGTAACATTAAGCAAGAGAGTCAGTTTAAATCTAATATCTGTGAAGGTGGTGCAAGGGTTAATTATGATAAGTGCCATAGAGGTGGTTATGGATTGATTCAATGGACAACTGTTGGTCGTTATAATAATCTTGGAAAGTTTTGTAAAAATTATGGGTGTGATCCTAGTTCATTGAAAGGACAACTTCGTTATATGATTAATGAGAATATCTTCCAGACACAACTCCCTTATTTTGAAGGTAGTGGTATGACTGTTAGTTATTATATGAATGCTGCTTATCGTTGGTTAGGATGGGGTATTCATGGTGCTAGAACTAACTATGCCTATGATTATACTAAGAAAATGGTATTGGGAAGAATTTGACAATATCCATGAAGTGATATATAATATGGCGACAAAGAATGGTGATACTACCACTCAGTTAGACTTTCTTGGAGGTTCTGAAAGATTTCAAGAAGGTTGGCAATTCGGAACTGGTTTAGGACAATTTAAATGAAGAAAATTATTTTTAGTTTGCTGGCAGCTGCATCATTATCTACTCCAGTTTTTGCAGACCCACTTAAAGATAGTGAATATTACACTACGCATTCTATGGGTTGTATGCTACTCCAAGAATGTAATGATGATGTCGAAGAAATCTATAGTATTCTTGATATTGCTATCCATTATCCTAATAGTAATTTTTATCATGTTGCTGATGAATTCAACAGGATGCTTGTCCATCTTCAACAAGTTGGAGTTAAGGTGTTTCTAGCAGATGAAAAATATTTCCTTGTTGGACATCGTGGGGTCTATCACACAGTTAGTAATAACTTCTATCTAAACAAAGCATTCATGCATCGTCCTCATGTATTGATGGGTGTAATGCGTCATGAAGGATGGCACGCGGCACAGGATTGTATGGCAGGCACTATTGGGAATAGTGTGCTTGCTATCATTAAACCTGAAGAGGAAGTTCCACCATTATGGCGTGAGATGGTTGAACGTACATATCCAGAGTCTGCTGTACCTTGGGAAGCAGAAGCATCTTGGGCAGGTAGAACAGGGGGTATGACAGAGAGAGCACTTTCTGCTTGTGCTGAGGGTGAGATGTGGACAATATACCCTCCCACACCACTAACAAAAAAATATCTTATAGAAAATGGATATATGAAATGAATAATTGGTTATATATAAACAAATTTCGAATAAATATTAATATCCTAAACAAGGAACCAGCCAAGAAGAGTTCTGTGAAACCTCCTTGTGTTATAATGGTGAACTCTTTGTTGGGTAAAGAATTTAAAACATGTCCACTTTAACCAGAGATTTATTAATTAAAACCATTGTTGCTAATGAAATGAAAAATTACAATGGTACTAATTATACTCAACAATTAAAAAGCATATATCATAAATGGGAACATCAGTCGAGTGATGTTCTTTGTAAAAAATTTAATAAAATAGAAAATTCAAATGTTACCGTTGATATACTAAAACGATAAATAAAAGAGATTAACTCTTTACTCATGGAATTAAATCCAAAGAAAGGGGAATCCAAAAAGGGCAATAAATTTGAGTGGGCGGATGAGGGTGTATCAACTCTTGTCCGAGTTGTCATACTTGGTTGGTCAGCAGCAATTCTGACTCTTAATTATGTAACTGTTCCTGGTGTTCCTCAAAAAAATATCGACCCGACTTTTATCGCCAGTGTTTTTACAGGGACGCTTGCAACTTTTGGAGTCATGCCTTCTAAAAAGAAGGAAGAAAAGCAAGCATCTACACTTACATTAGAGAATAAAGAAGGAGTGAAAAAATAGTTATAATATAACAACTACATACTATATTGGATTATAAAAAAGGTAAAAATTAAAATGCAAAAATTAATTAACGGAATTGCACTTCTTTCTGGTCTTGTATCCCTATCAGTTGTTGGTAGTGGTGCTTATCTTTATCTCAACAAAGATGCATTAATAGATCAGGTTAAGGAGCAAGCAACAGAACAAATTACTGAAGCAATTACTGGAGCACTTCCTGGAATGTTGGGTTCTGCTATACCTAAACTTCCTTCTGTGACTAGTGGTGCTGTTCCTGAATTGCCATCAGCAACTCCTTCTGTAACTGGAGGAGCACTTCCTTTTTAATATTTGTTAAATGGATGATATCTCTATTATTACTTCTCACGATATTTCTATTCGTGAGATTAGAATTCCTCAATTAAATACTTTAGTAGATAATTATACAAGAATACCTTTAGAACCTTCTGTTGTGGTTAATATTGGTATTCCTGTTGTTGATATTCCAGGATGTGTAGAATCGCATAAAACAAATAATTCCAAAAATAATCAGATAAGAACTGATGATGAAAATGGATTGGTTATATATTGCGATTCTGGTGTTCCCAGTTTTGATCCTATTTCATATGAACCTGAAAATATGATCATCACAATATCAAGTGGTGTTAATATTCCAAAAAATAATCCTATAGATCCAGAAACTCCAGAAATTCCAAAATCTCCATCTATTCCCATTATTCCTAAAATAGAATGTCCTACCGCGGCACAGGAAGTAAAAGAACCTGTTGGTACATATGTAGAAGGATTTAGAAAAAAGATAGTTGAATATAAATTGATTGGCAATGAGTGTGTTCAGATAAAGGAAGATGTACCTATACCTCAACAGATAGTGGCAGGACTTCCTAGTGGTGGACAGGTTGTGCAAGTGGGTGGTATTGCTGTTATTGCTACATCATCAGCACTATTAGCAAAACCGTTAGCAGACTTGCTTTTAAAGGTAGTCAAACCAACGGTTAAGAAAGTTGTTAAAAAGATTGCTGCTATTAGAGGTAAGGTACTTCCTATTTTATCTCTAAAGGACCGCCGAGATCTTCAGCGCGAGAGGACGAAGGCGATACGGGAGTTGAAGTCTGCTTTGAAACCGAAGGGATAGCATGAACGTGTGGGTGTGCATGTCCTGGAGGATTGTTTACCACAACATCAGCACATACTTTATAGTAAGGACTCTTAGGATGGAATTGAATTCCTTTTAACTTTAACTCACCACAATTTTTAAGTCTTGCAATCTCAAAGTCTAATCTTTTATTGGCAACTAGTTGACTATTCAATTCAATCTGTGTTGATGCTGCCTTCTTGCATAAGTCCTGTAAGTTTTTATCTGTAGGTGTGCTCCATGTCATAGAGAAACCTACACCTAAACTGTAGTTATTTTTCTGCCCAGTCCTAGTTTTTTTATGAAATAAAATATCTCCAGGATTGTCAATCAAACCATCTTCATTTATATCACTGATATCATACACAGGATCATTGTAGTATGGTTCGTATGGTTTAGATGCAGATGCAGTTCCAGTTATATAGGGTGAGAAATTGCGAGTGGGACCTTGACATTGGATACCTCCACCATAGGTATTTGTAATATATGGTCCCTGAAGGACTTGTACAGCTTGGTTTGTAACACTGCCTGAGGAATTAGCCACAGGAGAAGCAGTAGCAGACACACCACCAATAGTTTCAGCATAAGAAGGATTAGCAAATAATAATGTTACTGCGAGAAGATACTTGTGGTGTCGGTAACGCTTGTAACGTCGGTTTCCCTTTGAATAATTGTATGATTCTGAAGACCCGGGCCGCTGTAAGTTTCTGTGAACTGGAAAGCTGCTCCTGGATTTGTTTGTTGAAACGTTGGTTTTGACGTTATTCCCGTCCATGATGAGGTCACTCCATCTATAGTTACATTAGAAGCACCTGTTCCTGGTGAAAGATTTCCAGATGCTGTTACACCAGAACCAGTAGCAGAATACTGGTATCCAGTGGAATAATCCATGCTATTAATAGTTTCTGTTATTTTTTGAGTTGTTTCAGTGTGGCTAGTCATTGAACCTTGAGAGAAATTTGGTACTACTGGGACAGCCATTGCGGGAGATCCTATTAGTAATGTTATTAGAATTAATTTCTTCATGAGAATTCTCAATCAATTACAGTAATCTCACTTACGAATTGTCCCGTTGCAGAAGTGCCAGCACCACCACCAGTGACTGTAAGGACTCCAGCCGAGGTGACAGTACCTGCAAGAGTTCCAGTAGTTCCAGCTGTATAGGATGTTTGGTTACTAAAGTTACCTACTGTACCCACAGTTGGAGCAGAGGTTGGGACCACATCACCTTGAGTGTATGATTGACTGAAAGAGAATGCAGCTCCTGCTGTATCTTGAGTTGCAGCAATTGTTCCAGGAGCATAGATTCCTGAAGTTATAGCACCGGTACTTACAGTTGAAGCAGTGGTGCCATCTGTAGTATCAATATTAGAACCGGAAACACTGAAAGAAGATCCTATACGTGTTGCCTGTGTTTTGGCAGCATCGACATTCAATTGCACACTAGAAGCATGTTTTGATACAATTCCACCGGCATGTGCCATAGGAGACATTAACAATAACATTCCAAAAAATAAAATAGATTTTTTCATTTTAGTGCAGTTGTTTAAAATTATTTATAGTAATTATTACTATAAATAAATTACTATAAATAAATTACTATAAATAAATTACTATAAATAAATTACTATAAATAAATGTAAGTATTTTTTTTTTTAAATTGCAATGGATCAACAACAGCAACATTTGACTCAATTATTAGAGCAAAAAAATAATCTTACAAAGCAGTTAGGAGACATTCAAGGACAATCTGTAAGAACTAACGAAGTTCTTTTAAAAACACAAGGTGCTATTGAGTATCTGGAAGCAGTCGGAGTCAAACTGCCAGAACCAGAAGTCACTGAGGAAGCAAAAGCAGAAGTACCAGCAGAAGAGGGTTGACGCACGGACCAGAAGGCATTATAATAAGTGAGTTGAAAGGCAAAACAAGGTAAGAGCATCAACAAACAGATGACGCCTCTTGATGCTAGACTCAGTAGCTCAGTTGGAAAGAGCAATTGTCTTCTAAACAATCGGTCGTTGGTTCGAGTCCAACCTGAGTCGTTGGAAACTTTATGTTTCCTTATAATCCCATCGTCAGTGGATTTGGGTTTATAACTCAGTTGGTAGAGTATCGGGCTTTTAACCTGCAAGTCGTCAGTTCGAGCCTGACTAAACCCACTTGACAAGAATCAAATCTTATATTATACTATATCTTCTGTAAAGGAGAGCAATCTTCCACTCTGCGGAATTAGTTTAGAGGCAAAACTAAAGGTTTCCAACCTTTCGTCACCAGTTCGATTCTGGTATTCCGCTTTCGGGTTATCCGAATATCCGAAAAATAAAATGAGTATAAATACTCTAATGTTACTTAAGTAACGTTAACGGATTACAACAGAACCAGTCGAGGTTCTTACCATCTGCGGGTAATCATTCCGCAAGTAAATAAACGAGGAAAATCAAATGTTTAAAACGACTATCGCTGCAGCTGTTGCTGTTGCTCTTGCCCCTGCTGCGGCCCTAGCCGGTCCCTACGTCAACGTTGAATCTAATTCAGGCTGGACGGGTTCTAACTACACAGGAACTAATACAGATCTTCATGTAGGTTACGAAGGTGGCCTTGGTGAATCTGCTTCTTACTACGTTCAAGGTGGAGCTACTGTAGTCTCTCCTGACGGTGGTGAAAGTGACACTGTTCCTTCTGGTAAGGCAGGTCTTGGATTCGGTATCACTGATGCTCTTACTGCTTATGGTGAAGTCAGTTTCGTTGGTTCTGGTGATGCTAATATTGATCGTGGATATGGCACCAAAGCAGGTCTGAAGTATTCCTTCTGATCTTTAAAGATAAGTAAACATCTAATATGTTATACTGGGGGTGCGACGACATCCCCTTTTTAATACTAAAAATTTTAATGTTAAAAATTATCAAGGTAATTAGTCATCCTATTTACGTTTAATGAATGATAAGAAGGCAGCAAAACGGATTATTAAGATCTCTAAAAAACATCCTGATTTATATACCAAAGAGGATGTTCTATATGCTAAAATGATTAAGAGACAAATCAAACAATCTAAACAAGAAAACAATGATAAATTATAAATAACTGAAAACTGAAGACGTATAAAGAATTATACAATGGAAAATATAAAAATTAGGTGTTCTTCTTGCGGAAAAGAATTGGAAGGACATCCCAGTAAGACAGTTTCTTGTGGTTGTCCAAACATGACAACTATTCGTGATGATAAGATTTCGGCACTTGACTTATCAAATGTTGTTGTGTTAAATTCTTATCAATCTAAAAATAAAAAGGGAGTTCTTTCTCAGGAAGATATTTTGTGGCAAGAACAAAGAAAGCAACGCAAAGTTCGTAAAATTGACTTTGAAGTTAGATAAGAAATGAAAAAAATTTTTAGATTAATTGTAAAGTGGTTAAATTTAGATCATGAAGAACCTTGGAATGATAAAGAATGACGGTATTTGTGACAATATTTCCTTTTTTGTTTATTACTTTACTGATATCTGGTATGCATATGGCATGGCCTCTTAAGTATAGAGGTAATGGTAAATAAGGAAACGCACACTGAGTATTGAAATACACACAATAATAGGACAAAATACCTAAAGTATGCTTAAATAGTAATAACACATTACGCGAGCCCACGGCTACAATCGTGTCTCATTACACAGTTCAGTACTTAGATCAAACAAGGCATCATCAGACAATCTGCGAGTATGCAGAAGATGCCTTTCAAGCAAAGAAGCAAGCAGTAAAAGACATTCCATATCTAAAGAGTCATCCTAATTCGATAGATTGTATTCTATCTGAAGGATCGATGTTCTGCTCAACGGTATAAATTATGATTGTTATTAGAATTCTTATCTGGGGATTAATTGCCAGAGCATTCTTTGTGCTGCCTGGATATGCATACACTGGCGGGGTTCACGTATCATGATACTAGAATTTGCACATTTAATAGGTCAACATACAAACTTCTTGGTAATAGGAAGTGTTTTTATGTTAGCACCTTTTTCCTTTTTTTGTATAGATTCTTTGAAAAATTCTCATAGATACCAGGAGCACTGATACCGGGTATGTAATTTACTATATACTTAGGACAGCATATATTGAGATGAGTGAAGATGTCATCGCAGAAAACGATTAAGGATTGTAAAACAGAAGCACATCTTGCAGTTTTAAATGCCAAGGTAGATGGATTAGTAGAAGAACAGAAATCTCTTAGAGAACGAGTTCGTGCTAATGAAAGAGTAGTTGCTATTGTATCTGCTATTGGTATTGGAGCAGGTGGTGTTGGTGGCACATTACTTTTAGGTCAACAACCTGCAGATGCTATGTCAGAGTATGGTGCCAGTTATTATATTCAGAAGATAAGAGAATATAAAAGTGAAAGAGAAAGAAATTCTATAGAAGAGATGCTAAATACAGCAGAGATGGAGTATAAACATGGGCGTGATGGTTCCACCGAGCAGGAATAGCTGTTACAATTTTAGAGTCATAGAGGTTAATAAGGTAGTTGACGGTGACACAATTGATGTAACTATTGATTTGGGTTTTGGAATCTATAAGAAAGAAAGAGTTAGAATTGCAGGTATAGATACGCCAGAGAAACGAACAAGAGATTTAGAAGAGAAAGCATTAGGAATAGATGCCACCAACTATATGAAGGAGAGATTGGAAGGAGTTCTACACGGAGATGAAGAACTTACTATTCGTACAGAACTTAAAGGTGGTGTAGGTAAGTATGGAAGATTGCTTGGATGGATTTACTCCACCGATGGCGACCCAGAACTCTCCATTAATGAGGAAATGATTAAGTTTGGTTATGCACTTGAGTATGATGGTGGCACAAAAAATAAGGATTGGGAACCTCTTAAAGAGATTCGCAGACAATATGGTACTCTAGTAGAATCTACTGAGGGTGATGGATAAAGAATTATCTGATTTAAAGATGGAGCGCAAAGAGTGCTCCAAGTGTGGTGCTGTATGGTTGAATGGTAAGCACCTTTGGACTGGTACTGGTAGGTTTGGTAATGAATTAGATCTTGCTGGATTGGTTTGTAATAATCAGTATTCTCCTGAATGTATCAACCCTAAGAAGGGTGAACATGGTGGTGATACATGGGAAAAAAGAATTGAGTACTTAGAGAAGATGGAAAAGGAAGAGGGCATTGAGTGGGGTAATCAATGACCACTGGTGACAGATACGATGAACCAGATTGGGATCCTGAAGAAATTAATCAGGATTGGTATTGTACAACTGAAATGGGTATTGAGGAAACTCGGATGCTATATAATGCAGTATGTGGATATTTGGAAATCTGGCCAGGTTATCCTAGAAGACCTATTGAAGAGCAACAATATCTTCAATATCTAAAAAGTAAATTATTTGCAATGCTCACTGATTACAATTTTACACATATGTCATGAGTGGAAAGGATAGAGTAGACCCAAAGTTTTTAGCACCAGGACAAAAACCTGAGGATGTTATTGACTATACTGATGAAGAGATTAAAGAATTAATTGAAAAATGTTATCCCTTAAGGGACAATTTGAAAGGTAATAAAAATGGAGATTGATTCGGATCTTGAATATGATAATAAGTATAATATATTCATGGGAGATCAAAATTCACAAGAGTGGATAGATATGTTTATTAGGATGAGAGACAAGTATGGTGCTATTCAACCTGATCCTATAACAGGATTGGGTGTATCTTTTAATTGAATCAAATGGATAAGGAAACAGTGTATACCAAGACGGAAGTTGATCGTCTCATTGCTACTGCAAAATGGGAAGCCATTGAGGAAGCAAGAGAGATTGATAGGGATTCTATGGATAAGCACACCTGGGATGCTACTATTATTAGTATGATCTTAGGATTTCTTGCTTTAGCATTATTTCTTGATGGATTATTAAGAATACTAGGCATCGTACCTCCATTTATGGATTTAGATGTAAGTATTATCGATGATGTTACAGAAAGAGTAAAGACTGATATTATTCCATATATATCTAATAACCTACGATGATAGTCATAGGAGAATTTTTATGAAAGTTGGATTAATTGGAATAGGTGGAATGGGAGAAGGAATGTCCCGTCGCATGATCAAAGAAGGTATTGAAGTCTGGGGATACAGAAAAAATTATGAGAAAGCATGTGAACAATATGAAAAAGGTTATGTTAGTGGAGTTACTACTTCATTGGGAAGTCTTGTTCAAATGGTAAGAAGTGATAATAATGATTATGTAAGAGTTGGAAAAGCTCCTGGCATTTTTCAACTTGTTATTCCAACAGAATTGGTAGATGATACTATTAATGACTTATTACCATTACTTAGTGATGGAGATATTATTATTGATCATTGCAATTCGAATTGTAATGATTCAAGTAGGAGAGCACTCTACCTTGATAAGTTGGGCATTCAGTATATTGACTGTGAGACTATTGGTAGTGTTCATGGTTTGGATCGTGGATTCTGTCTTATGGTTGGTGGTTCAGATGTTGCAGTATCAGTTTGTGCTCCCATTTTCAGGGCACTCGCACCGGACTTTGACATAAGGTGTCTGAAGTAGTATAATTGAAGGTCTAAAGAATTTTTAATGTATCTTGATAAAAATGATATGACTGGAGGAGTTGACCTATTCCCCCTATCTGAGTTATAATATACGGGTAAACCAAATACGACAATGGCACTGACTGAAAAATTCAAAAATAGAGATTTAGATATTCTTCGTAATGCTGCAAAGGGTGAAATTTTCTTGGATGTAAAAAGTCCAAAATTATTTAAGAAGGTTCGTAAATATTATGAATCTAATGGAGTAATCTTTTCTGGTGATCCACTTGATGATTATGAAATTATGATGGATTGTCTTTATTCTGATTTACAAATTTCTGTTGAGGTTGTTTGATGGTAGTCATGGAGAGACTTGAAAAACCCTGGTGGAGTCATATGACCCTCTTATGAGTTTACGGCATTTCTCAAATGACGTTAGTGCGGGTGGAAGTTACTACCGTCCAGTTTCTTGCTTCTGGCCAAAGAGTAAGTGGAGCGGTATGGCAAGACCCTATGAGGAGAGTTGCATAAACTCTCCTTTTTTGGTATAATATATACTAGGAGTTTAAATATTTTATGTCTGATTATAAGAAGACTGCACTTGTACTTGGTGCGGGTGGGTTTATCGGAAGTCACATGGTTAAGAGACTTCGACAAGAAGGATATTGGGTTCGGGGAGTTGATCTTAAGTATCCAGAATTTTCTTCTACTAAAGCACATGAGTTTGTGCAAGGAGACTTGCGTAATGTAGATTTTGTTCGTAGAGTAATTCGTTTTACTGGGTATCTTGGAAACTTCTATGAGCAAATTGCTGAGAAGTTTTCAATGCCTTTTGATGAGATCTATCAGTTTGCGGCTGATATGGGTGGAGCAGGGTTTGTATTCACTGGTGAGAATGATGCAGACATCATGCACAACTCTGTTACAATTAATCTGAACGTTCTTGAAGAGCAGCGTAAGTTTAATGAAACTGTAGGTAATAGAACTAAAATATTTTACTCTGGATCAGCATGTATGTACCCAGAGCACAACCAATTAGACCCAGACAATCCCGACTGCCGTGAAGAATCAGCGTATCCCGCAAACCCAGACTCTGAATATGGATGGGAGAAACTTTTCTCAGAGCGTCTTTACTTTGCTTACAATCGTAATCATGGTATTCCCGTTCGTGTTGCTCGTTATCATAACATCTTTGGACCGGAAGGAACATGGGACGGAGGAAGAGAGAAGGCTCCAGCGGCAATCTGTAGAAAGGTTGCTTATCTCCCCGATGAAGGTGGGGCAATCGAAGTATGGGGTGACGGTTTGCAAACTCGTTCCTTCTTGTATGTTGATGAATGCATCGAAGCAACTAGAAGATTAATGGAGAGTGACTTTATAGGTCCTGTGAACATTGGTTCTGAGGAGATGGTTACTATTAATCAACTTGTGGATATTGCTGCCGAAGTTGCAGAAAAGGAAGTTTCTAAAACTCATATTGATGGACCTCTGGGTGTTCGTGGTCGTAACTCTAACAATGATTTGATTCGTGAGAAGTTAGATTGGGACTATCAAATGACACTTAAAGAAGGTATTCGTTACACATATTATTGGATTTATGCTCAATTATGATTGTAGCTCTAATAACGGGTATTACTGGGCAAGATGGTTCTTATCTTGCTGAGTTCCTTTTGGAAAAAGGATATGAGGTTCATGGTATTGTTCGACGTTCTTCTTTAATTAATACTCATAGAATTGATCATATCTTTAGTAAGATTAAACTACATTATGGTGATCTTACAGACTCTACTAATCTTATTAGAGTCATCCAACAGGTTAAACCTGACGAGATTTATAATCTTGGTGCTCAGAGTCATGTAAAGGTTTCTTTTGAAGTTCCTGAATATACTGGTGATGTAGATGGACTAGGAACGCTTCGTATATTGGAAGCAGTTCGTATTCTGGAAATGAAGGATACGGTTCGTATCTATCAGGCATCTTCTTCTGAGATGTTTGGTAAGGTTCGTGAGATGCCTCAGACTGAAATCACACCATTCTATCCACGATCACCTTATGGTGCTGCTAAAGTTTATGCTTATTGGCTTGTTAAGAATTATAGAGAAGCATATGGATTCCATGCTAGTTCTGGAATCCTTTTTAATCATGAATCTCCTAGGAGAGGTGAAACCTTTGTAACAAGAAAGATTACAAGAGCACTGAAATCGATACGAGATGGTAAGCAGGATGTACTTACTCTTGGTAATCTAGATTCAAAACGAGATTGGGGACATACTAAAGACTATGTAAGAGCAATGTGGATGATGCTTCAGCAAGATACTGCTGATGATTATGTAATCGCTACATCAGAACAATATTCTGTTAGACAGTTTGTTGAGAGATGTGCTCCATATTTTGGTATGAATATTATATGGGAGGGTAAAGGGGAAGAAGAGGTTGGACTTGATAATAATACTGGAAATATTATTGTTCGTATTAGTTCTACATATTATAGACCTGCTGAAGTTGAAACTCTTCTTGGAGACTATACTAAAGCCAAAACAGAACTTGGGTGGGAACCTGAGATATCATTTGGACAATTAGTTGAGGACATGTGTGAAAATGAATAATGGATCTAGAATCTTGGTCGCTGGTGCTAAGGGTATGGTCGGATCTGCAATCGTAAGACACTTGCGGAAAAATGGATATACAAATATTGTTGAAGCAACCAGAAAGAAAGTAGACTTTACTAGTCAAGTAGAGACTCAAGTCTATATGCGAACAGTTAATCCTGATTATGTCTTTGTTGCTGCCGCTAGAGTAGGTGGAATCTTAGGAAATAGAGATCATAAAGCACAGATGATCTATGAGAATCTTATGATTCAGAATAATATTATTGATTCTGCTTGTCAAAATGAAGTTGAAAAACTTTTATTCTTAGGATCATCCTGCATCTATCCTAAGTTTCCCAATCTTCCTATTACAGAAGATCAACTCTTATCTGGTCCATTAGAACCATCAAATGATTCTTATGCTATTGCTAAGATTGCTGGAATCAAAATGTGTGAATCATACCGAGATCAATATGGATTTAATGCAATCAGTTTGATGCCTTGTAATCTATATGGTCCTAATGACAACTTTGATTTGCATAATAGTCATGTACTTCCGGCAATGATGCGTAAGTTTCATGAAGGCAAAGATGTTATTAATCATGATTTGGGTGGATCATTTACTCCAGATATAATTTTATGGGGGGATGGTTCTCCAATGCGAGAGTTCCTTCACGTTGATGATCTTGCTAGTGCATGTTTGACTGCTATGCTTGAATATGATGGACGTGGGCATCTGAATGTTGGAACAGGTGAGGATGTGACCATTAAAGAACTTTCTCAAACTATTGCCGATGTTGTGGGATTTACCGGAGGTATTAGATGGGATACTGATAAACCTAATGGAACTCCTAAAAAAGTTATGAGTATTGATAAAATCAAAGATCTTGGATGGAAACCAAGCATTGATTTGAAGTCGGGTATTCAAGATACATATAGGTGGTACAAAAAACAAATTGATAATAAGGAGAATGGTTGATGGATTTAAGTATTGTATTGGGTGGTAGAGATGATAATTATGGGGAACACTTTATCGAAAGATTGAAGCAAGCAGTTTCCTATAACTTAGAACTCCTTGATAAGTCTGGTCTTGAATATGAAATGATTGTGGTTGACTTCAATCCAATTAATGGTCAGTATCTCTATATCAATGCTTTGATGGAAGAAGTTCTTCAACACCCTAGGGTGAAGAACTTGATTGTTGATCCTTCAGTATCAGTTGCTGAGGACTTGATACCTTCAACTTACTATGAGTATTTTGCAAAGAATGCTGGTTGTAGAATTTCTACTGGAGAACTAATCTTCATCACTAATTCTGATATTATGATGCCAGAAGAGTTGATTAAAGAAATCAGGGGTGAACTTGATAATGATGAAAAAGAAGATGTATTCTATCGTGCTAGGTATCGTGGAGATATCTCTCTAGGAGATTATCCAGTATCTAATCCCAAGGTTGTCAATCATGGTGGTGAGTTGACGGGTCCTCTTGATGGATGGGGTGATCCTGGTCAAGTCCTGGATCTATATAAGAATCTAGAACATCATAATCTTCTTGATGAAGATCCTGTTCTTGGATTATGGTCTGGAGATGCATCTATGTTCTCTAGAGATGTCTTTTTCAATGTTGCTACAGCATACAATGAAAAGGATGATGGCCATCGAACTAGTTTCAATCAATCTAGTATGGATGCAGAGATCCTTTGGAATCTAAAGTATAAAGGTAAGAAACTTAAGTTTATGTGTTCCCCTTATTATCACATTTACCATGGGCATCCTATTCCTAGAGATAATAAGTATGCTAAAGTAAAGTATGACAACAAACAAGATTGGGGATTTGTTAAGTATAATAAGCAAAGAATTAATGATAACACAGAAATTATTGTTAATGGAGAAATTGAATGGAACTAAAAAAATTTATTGTCACCACTACAATTAATAAACCAACAATTGCCACACATAAGTTCACTGAATTTAAAGATTGGACCTTAGTGGTTGTTGGAGATACAAAAACGCCTCATTTAGAATACAAAGATCTTGATTGCATTTACTTATCTCCTAATATGCAGGAGGATATAAGTAAAGAACTTTCTGACACTATTGGGTGGAAGAGTATTCAACGTAGAAACATTGGTCTGCTATTTGCATATCAACAGGGTGCTGATATTATTGCCACTGTTGATGATGATAATATTCCTTATGATGACTGGGGTAAAGATATTTTTGTTGGTCAGGAGATTCAGTGTGATCTTTATGAACCTATTGATTCTGTATTTGATCCTCTTTCAGTAACTAATACACCTCATATTTGGCATAGAGGATATCCAATTGAATTATTAGGAAGTAGGCATCAAGTTGAATACAAGGGAAGGGTTAAGAGAAAGGTTCTAGTTCAGGCAGATCTTTGGGATGGTGATCCTGATATTGATGCTATGGCAAGACTTACAATGAAACCAATTGTAAAATATGATGTAGAGAAACCATATTGTTCTAATAAGATTGCACCATTTAATAGTCAGAATACATTTTTGGCAAGAGAGGTAATTCCTTATTATACAGTTCTACCTCACGTAGGTCGTATGGATGATATCTGGGGATCTTACATTCTTCAACACCATTTTCCAGATAGTGTTGTTTATAATAAGGCATCAGTATATCAAGATAGAAACGTTCAAGATTTAATCGCTAATCTTGAGAAGGAGGTTATTGGTTATCGTAATACTTACAAACTTCTTAATGATCTAGAAAACTTTATGGATTATCTACCAGAGGATACTAAAAAGTTTTATAATACATATAGATCTTGCTTTTAAATGAAAGGTATTATACTTGCAGGTGGAAATGGAACTCGTTTATATCCATCTTCTTCAGTTGTATCGAAGCAACTAATGAATGTGTATGATAAACCTTTAATTTACTATCCACTAAGTACTCTGATGTTAGCAGGTATCAGAGATATTTTGATAATTACAAATCCAGGTCAAGATGAACAATTTAGAAAACTTTTTTCTAATGGATCTCATTTGGGTGTTTCAATATCATATAAAGTTCAGGAGAATCCAAATGGATTGCCAGAAGCATTTATTCTTGCCGAAGAATTTATCGGAGATGATAATGTCTGTATGATTCTTGGTGACAATATTATCTTTGGGAATGATTTGGATAATATTTTAAAGCAGTGTCACCATCAAACCGGTGCAACTATTTTTTCATATCCAGTTAAAGATCCTGAACGTTTTGGTGTTGTTGAGTTTGAAAGTTTTGATAAAGGACCTGTAATTTCTATTGAAGAGAAACCAGAAAATCCAAAATCGAACAGAGCATTAATTGGAATCTACTTCTTTGATAATCGATGTGTAGAATATTCAAAGCAACTCAAACCATCAAAGAGAGATGAGTTAGAAATCATTGATCTTTGTAGAAAGTATCTTGAGAACGGAGAACTTAATGTAAAAAATTTAACAAGAACAATGACTTGGATTGATGCTGGAACATTTGATTCCTTACTATTAGCATCAAATTTTGTTTCTAACTTTGAAAAAATTCAATCATATAAGATATCATGTCCTGAAGATGTTGCATATAAAAATGAATGGATTGATGGAAAGCAACTTTTAAAACTATCAGAACAATATCCAAAAAGTGGATATGGTGATTATTTGAAAAGTATTATTGAGGATCATTAATGTCTATATTAGTAACTGGTGGTGCCGGATTTATTGGAGGAAATTTTATTCAACATTTACAAAAAATTGTTGAAGAACATGTAATTGTTATTGATAAGTTGGGATATGCATCAAATTTAAATTATATTCCAGATACTTCACAATTTCATTTTGAAAAATGTAATCTTTCTGATGAAAACCAAGTGAAATATATTTTCACTAGATTTAAACCTAGAGTTGTATTTCATTTTGCTGCTGAAAGTCATGTGGATAATTCAATTTTAAATTGTAAACCTTTTGTTGAAAGTAATATTATTGGAACAATCAATCTTCTTAATGCTAGTAGGAATATTGATATTGAAAAATTTCATCACATCTCTACTGATGAAGTTTTTGGTTCTATTTCTGAAGGATCATTTACTGAAAAAAGTTTATATGACCCCAAAAATCCATATTCTGCATCTAAAGCAGCAAGTGATCATTTTGTAAATGCCTTTCATAATACCTATGGATTACCAACTGTAATTACAAATTGTTCTAACAATTATGGACCAAGACAGTATAGGGAAAAACTTATTCCACAAACAATTATAAATTTATTGAATAATAAGAATGTTCCTGTTTATGGAGATGGATTGCAGATTAGAGACTGGTTGTATGTTCAAGATCATTGTGAGGCACTGATTGAAGTATGGAAGTATGGGAAAATTGGTCAAAGATATAATATCGGTGGCCAATGTGAAATTAAAAATATAGATCTTGTCAAAAAAATTATAAATTTACTTGGTAAGGACGAATCTATGATAAAATATGTGAATGATCGTTTGGGTCATGATAGGAGATATTCTACTGATATTAGTAAGATAACTACTGAATTAAACTGGAAACCAAGATTTGATATTGAAAATGGACTTGGAAGAACTATCCAATGGTATGAACGCTATAGGAATTGAACTAAAAGGTGCTTATATTATTATCAATAAAAAGTTCGATGACGAACGTGGTTTCTTCATGGAATCATTTAATTTAAAACAATTTAGAAAAATCGTTGAATATGATGTTGAATTTGTTCAGGACAATCATTCTAAATCATCTAAGGGTGTTTTGAGAGGATTACACTATCAGGTAAAGCATCCACAGGGAAAACTTGTTAGATGTATATCTGGATCGGTTTATGACGTGATTGTTGATATCAGAAAATCTTCGGAAACATTTGGAAAGTGGTTTGGAACTACATTAAATTGTCCAGATAAACAACTTTGGGTTCCACCTGGTTTTGCTCATGGATTTTATACCTTAAGTGAAACTGCAGAGATTGTCTATAAAATTACTGATTATTATTACCCAGAGGATCAAGAAACACTTTTGTGGAATGATATTGGCATTGATTGGAAAATTACTGCAGAACCAATTTTATCAGAAAAAGATAAAATTGGTAAAACTTTTGAAGAATGTACGCTTGCATAAAGATATTGCATCAAGTATAATGACTAACAAGTGTAGATTTTTGAATGAAAAATTTAGCATTAGCATTCTGCTCTTTGCGTCCAACTCAACTTTCTAAAGAAATTTGTGATGCTAGAGAAGATGAATATTTAATTTGTCTTAAACAATTAAAAAGAGTTCTACCAGATTCTTTTGATCTCTTAGTATGTGAAAATACTATTGATGATTCAGATCAACTAAAAAATACTGAATTGAGAGAACTGCTTTCTGACACTGAGATGTGTGCAACTGGTAGTGAAGGTAATATTGGAACTAAAAATAAGGGTATGGGAGAACTTCTCATGCTTAAAACTGCTTTAGATCAAACTGATTTGGATCAATACGAAAACATATCATATATTTCTGCAAGAAAAATTTTTACGTGTCCATATGTATTTGAAAGAACAGAACGTTTGAATAGGAGTGCATTGATATCAAATCCAGATTTTTTATTTTTGGATGGTAGGTTGACTGAATCCAATAAAGGACCTTTGTTTAATGATATGTTCTTCTCCATGAAAAGAGAATGTATGGTAAAATATGCAGAGCACAGTATTAATGAATTGAATATTAATCTTTCTAATCATATTGGATCCGAGCAAAATCTTTATAACTATATAATTACCAATAATATTGATTATGAGATGTTAGATTTTCTAGGTCTTATTCGTAATGACTGGGAAATTAATGGACAAACACTAGACGTTTCTAATTACCACATTTGCTAATATGAAAATTCGTGAAACTGTATTACCCGTTCTTCGACCATCTGGAGGTAATGAAGAACTTGATTCTCTTAGAGAATGTATCGAAACTGGTTGGTGGGGCAAAGGACCCAAGGTCACTGAGTTTGAAAAGAAGTTTGCTAAAATGGTTGGCGCCAAGTATGCAGTAGCAGTGACCAGTAATACTGCGGGTCAAGATCTTGTGTTCAAGGCATTGGGTATTAAGGATTGTGATATTATTAATCCTACAATGTCTTTTATAACAACTGCAGTTGTTCCTCTTTGGAATAATTGTACATCAAATATTGTGGATGTTTTGGATGATACTCTATGCATCGATCCTGAAGACGTTCGTAAAAATCTAAAACCAAATACTAAAGCAATTATCGCAGTCAATATGGCAGGTGTTCCTGCACCGATTGATGATATTCGTGAGTTTTATGATGGGTTCATTTTAGAAGATTGTGCTCATAGTTGTTATACTCCTGGAGCAGGATCTAAAGGAGATGCTGCAGTATGGTCTTTTCAGGCAGTAAAGACCATGCCATGTGGTGATGGTGGTATGATTACTACCAATGATAAAGATCTCTATGAAAAACTCGTCCCACTAACTTGGATGGGAATTACTAGTACATTTTCCCGCATGAACAATTTGGGTGATAAACCCGGATACTCTTGGGATTATGATATTGACGTTTTGGGATATAAGTGTTATATGATTGATCTTCAGGCAGCAATTGCTTTAGAACAAATGAAAAAATTGCCCAAACATCTTGAATGGCGTAGACATATTCAAAAATGTTATAATGATGAATTGTCTGGTTTAATTAGAATACCTGCTTGGTCGGAAACAGTTCAACATTATGGTGCTCGTGTACCGAGTAATGAACGTAACGATATGATTAATTATCTAGCAGATAAAAAAATTCATACCAGTGTTCACTACAAACCACTTCATATACATAAGATTGTCAAGCAGGATCGTGACTATCCTGTTGCCAACAATGAATGGAAAAAGTTGGTAAGTCTTCCTTGTCATCCTGGAATGACACAAGAAGACATTGATTATGTAATTTACTGGGTAAAGAAATTTTATGAAGAAAGTAGAATTACATCTTATGATGGTAAGAATACCATCTATCACGGTGTTGCTGTAACGGAGGATTGATATGTATTTGGATCTCTATAAAATAGAAGGTACTGAAAATTTGGATACTAATTCTTGTTTTGGTGATAGTAAAACGTATCCAAATTTTCAAGAAAAGTTAAATGAGTTTAAAAGTCTTCTGATTGATCTTGTTGATAATAATGAATCAAAAACATTTTACAAATTTGGTGATGGAGATTATTTTTTTCTTAAGGGAGATGCAGTTGGTAGTGCAACACCTGGTCGTAGAGCACTAAGTAAACCCTACAGTCAGATTGATCACCAGGCGTTCAAGGACGGTGCTAGAGAGTGTGACTATTACACTTGCGAGATTTACCCTGATAATCGTCAAAAGTTTAGTGAGGTTCTTCCTGGAGTGAGTATTGATTATCCAGCAGAGTTTGGATATGGGTTAGTTACTAACAAGTGGTTGCTTCAAACCTTTGCTGGAAAGATTGGTTTGATTGGTGCAGATATGAAAATGAATATCATTCGCAATGTTATTGAAGCACCTCAGTATCAAGACTATCTTGGACTTGAGCAGTTTGAGGATTACGTATCTCTCCCTCAGAGATTTGCATGTGATGATATTGATGCAACCGAAAAAATGGTTGGTGAACAACTAGAAAATACTACATCTAAAATTTTCTTGATGGGTATGGGTCACGTTAAGTCTGGTCTAATACATAGACTTAAAAAGTATACTGATGCTGTATTTCTTGATGTGGGTGCCTCAATTGATGCTCTTGCAGGCATTATTGATGTCGAACGACCATATGCTGGTGATTGGGTTAACTACCAGATTGATGAACTAGAATTGTATGATGGTGTAGATTATCTTGCTTATAATGGTAAGGGTAGTCATATCCTTTTAGAAAGAAACTAATAATGATTTTATACGTCTATCTCCAAGGTGGTTTGGGAAACCAAATGTTTCAGTATGCGGCAGGAGTTTCTGCACTGAAAGAATATCCACAGTTCACAGAACTTCGCCTTGACACATCATTTTATGGTAATCAAGAAAGGAAGGTTATTGTAAATGGATTGACAGGTCGTGGATATGATCTTGATATTCTAAACATCAAATATAAAACCTCTGAAGAAGCACCAGAGGGTGCAACAATGCTTCAGGGATGGTTTCAAAATCTAAAAGAGTTTGAAAATGTTATTGAAGATATTAAGAAACAGTTTACTTTCTCTGTTGAATTTTCAGAAGCAACAAAGAAAGTTGAAGCACAAATTAATGATGTAGAAACTTCAGTTGCTATTCACGTTAGGAGAGGTGATTACATCACTAATCCAACAGCACTCGCACATCATGGTGTTCTTGATAAAGCATATTATGATCGTGCCGTAAAACTAATGGAATCTAAGTATTCTAATCCTCACTATTTTGTATTCTCAGAAGATGATGAATGGTGTAGGGGAAATATTGAAACTGATAAAGAGATTACTTTTGTTGGATCTGAATGTAATGATGTTAAAGATAGTGGTCATCTTTACTTAATGACTAAGTGTAAAAATCATATTATTGCTAACTCCTCATATTCTTGGTGGGGAGCATTCTTGGGTAATAGTGAGTTTGCTATTGGACCAGAGAGATGGAATCGTGAAGCATCTGGATCTGAATACATGTTGGAGGAGTGGGTTAAGGTATGATCAATCTATTCTATGAACAATCTTATTGGGGTCATTCTTCTGGGATGAATGGTCCTAGAAAAGTTGTTGAAAATCTTATTGAAAGTTTGGAACAAGAAAATATTTCATATGCTGTTAATGTTGAAGAATATCAAAACAATTTATTAATACAATACGATTGGAGTGGGCATCTTAAACATTCAAAACTTACCTTAGAAAATTGTGTAATAGGTCCACAAATTTGGATGTTTGATAGTCATGTAAATGAACTCAAGGAAAATCCACATTACTATAAATCTATTATCACTCCTTCTCAGTGGGTAAAGGAATTGTATGTTAATAAATTTAGGTATCCTTCAAGCAAAATTTCTGTATGGCCGGTGGGAATTAAACTTCCAGAAATACATCGAAAAGAAGAATACGATTGTTTAATATATTTTAAAAGGAGAGATAGAAGTGAATTAAACTCCGTCATTGATTTTCTCAATACAAAAAATTTAACTTACAATATTCTTGAATATGGATCTTATAATTCAGAAGATGTTAATAAATTATCCTCCAGATCTAAATTTTGTTTTCTTATCAATGGGACAGAGAGTCAAGGAATTGCAGTTCAAGAAATTATGGCAACAGGAACTCCAATGTTCGTTTGGGATGTAACTGAATGGACTGATCAGGGAGATCAATGGCGTGTTCCTGCAACTTCTGTCCCTTTTTGGGATAATACTTGTGGCGAAAAATTTATTTTAAATGAAATGGAAAATGCATTTGAAGTTTTTTATGATAGAATAAATGAATATAACCCACGTAAATATGTGGAGGATAACCTTTCATATAAAAAATCAGTAAAAACATTAATGGAGATTTTTGATGTTAATTAGTTTTAGAGACATAAAAAGAAAATATAATATGAATATCAAGGGTATCATACATATTGGTGCTCACTTTGGACAAGAGATTCCAGAGTATATTGGATGTGGTATTCAGGATATTATTTTATTTGAACCACTAAGTAAGAATTTTGAAATACTTGAAAGTCATGTCTCCGATATGAATGCTAATATTTCTGGTCATCAAGTAGCATTAGGTAATGATGAAAAGATGGTCACTATGTATTTGAGTAGTAATGATCAAATGAGTAGTTCCATCTTAAAACCTAAAAAGCATTTACAGAATCATCCCAATGTTCTTTTTAAAGGTACTGAAGAAGTTGAGATGAAAAAACTTGATAGTTTTTTAGAGGAAACTAAAGATTATAATTTTATCAACATTGATGTGCAGGGTTATGAATTAGAAGTTTTTAAGGGTGGTATAGAAACATTGAAGAGTATCGATTATGTTTATTGTGAAGTAAATCGTGATGAGGTTTATGAGAATAATGTTTTTGTTGAGGAGTTAGATGAGTTCCTTTCTCGATATAATATGGAACGTGTAGAGACTAGTTGGGATGGACAAATTTGGGGTGATGCTCTTTACGTGAGGAAAAATTTATTATGAAAATTTGCATTCTAACTATTGCGACTAACAAGTATATTCAGTTTGTAGAAAAACTGTACACTGATATTTCTGAAAAGTTTCTGCCTGGTGCAGAGATTAATTGTCTTCTGTTCACGGATCATGAAATTGATGAGGCAGGTGATAATGTTCGAATTCATTACATTGACCATGAACCATGGCCAATGCCCACTCTAAAGCGTTATAACTACTTTGTGAAGGAAAAGGATTTTATCCTGGAGCATGATTATTGCTTCTACTTTGACGCCGATATGAGGATTGATAATCCTGTTGGAGAAGAAATTCTTGCAGATGGTGTTATAGCCACGAAGCATCCTTACCAATCTTTCCATAGTGTGAAGGATATGTCTTATGATCGTAATCCTAAATCACTAGCATATGTTCCCATGGGACAAGGAAATACTTATTTTGCTGGTGGTTTTAATGGTGGGAAAACTGAAAGTTTTATGGAAATGGCAGAAGTTATTGCTAATAATGTTAACAAAGATCTTGAAAAAGGTATTGTTGCACTATGGCATGATGAAAGTCATATGAATCGTTATTTAATTGACAACTCTCCTGCATTAGAACTGACTCCTACATATTGCTATGCTGAAGAATTTTATGGAACTGATTATCCATATGAACCAAAAATTATTGCTTTGAAGAAGAATCACAATGAACTTAGATCTTAGAGAAATTCCTGTTGTTTATATCAATCTAGATAAAGATACTGAAAAGAGAGAAAGGATTGAAAAAATCCTTAGTGATCTTGAATTTAAAACAACTATTAGGTGTCCTGGAGTGATCCACGAGGGGGGACCTAGAGCTGGTTGTGCTCTTGCTCAACATAATGCATTAAAAGAGATTGATCCACCATTTATCATCCTAGAGGATGATGCTACACCATGTAATTTTAATCCTGAAATAGAAATACCAGATAATTCTGATGCATTTTATCTTGGGATTTCATCATGGGGTAGAATGAATGGTCACTCTGGACCTTTTGTTCAATATGAGGAGGATGTTGACGGTAAACTACTTAAAGTATATAATATGCTAGGCACGCACGCCATTTTATATCTTAAAGAAGAATATACTTCTGTCTGTAAAAAGATAGCATATTCTCAGCATTTATTGAATGAGCATGTTGATATTGGATTTACAGACATCCAAAAATATTATAATGTCTATGCGTTTAATCAACCATTGTTCTATCAAACTAGTTCAAATGGAACAAATCAAAAACTAACATCATACCCAACAGGTGAATGTTTGTTTTATCAAAAACCATACTGGCTTCCTTTGCATCTTATTAAATGACGAAATCATTAGTTACTGGAGGATGTGGATTTATTGGATCTCATCTAGTGGATAGATTAGTAAAACTAGGACATGAAGTTGTAGTCTTGGATAGAGTTAAGCATCACGATCCAAATTTAAAGGCAACATATTATCTTCATGACTTATCTGAAAAATATACAAAATACATTCATCTTTTTGAAAGTGTTGATAATGTTTTTCATATGGCATCAGAAGTTTCTATACCCTACTGTGTAGAAAAACCAAATGAAAGTATGGCAAATAATATTCTGGCAACAATGAATGTTCTAGAATGTGCCAGAGTTCATAATGTAAATAAATTCGTGTTTTCTTCTACTTCTGCTGTATATGGAAATAGAATATTTCATCCAAAGTATGAAACAAATCAAGTTCAATGTCTGAATACTTATTCAATTTCTAAGTATTCTGGAGAACAACTCTGCGAAATGTATTATCATCTTTATGGTCTGCAAACAGTAATGTTTAGATATTTTAATGTCTATGGAGAGGGATGTCATAAGTCAGGTCAGTATGCTCCTGTAATGTCTATCTTTAAGAGGCAGAAAGATAATAAAGAACCTTTGACAGTTGTAGAACCTGGGTATCAGACAAGAGATTTTGTTCATGTCTCTGATGTTGTTTATGCTAATATTCTTGCAACTCAAAGAGATCTTGAAGAGTATGGGCAAGTGTTTAATATTGGTACAGGAGAAGGAACGGAGATTCAAACAATTGCTGATTTAATATCTGATTATCAGATTAAAATACCTCAAAGATCTGGAGAGGTGATGCACTCCACCGCAAATATAGATAAAGTAAAAGAGATTCTGGGATGGAAGTGGAGTATTAATGTTATTGAATGGGTTAGGAAAAATTTGAAATGAACATTGCTATTTTAGGATCT
>Ga0080013_1001884_pt1 | contig 26349 bp, 34 predicted proteins | sample ETNvirenome_6_85_FD_69236 | JGI IMG/M metagenome (GOLD analysis project Ga0080013, IMG submission 69236) | Marine viral communities from the Pacific Ocean - ETNP_6_85 (SPADES assembly) (version 2) | ecosystem: Environmental > Aquatic > Marine > Oceanic | place: Pacific Ocean | collected 2013-06-19
GTGGTGATGCCCATCTGCATCTCCTCATCGACTGGCATCTCAAGCAACCTACTAGGATCAACGTCCTTCAAAGTATTAGACATGGCAGTTCCTGGATACTCTACAGCTTGGCCTAAAAAGAAAGTGTCATCTTTCTCTCCCAACCAATCCATAGCTCTTTTAATTTCATCAAAGTATTTCATATTACTATGTCTTGAGACCAAATGGAGATTGTATAAGTCGCCCCCCAGGTTGAAAAGAATAAGGCATCTTGGTAAGAGGTATAGGCTCCTTAATATGGGTATTATAATCAATATTTGAATCACCCATGGTTTCTACAAGCGTTCTAAACATTACATCATCATACCCTGGATTGTTCTCATTAACAAGGTGCTTTCTATCTTCCATCACAAGATCAAGAAGGACGGGAATAATTTCCCCATTCATGTGGACCCAATACGATATCCAGTTATCACAATAATGGTGATAAAAACTTTGATTAAATAATACACCCCCAAACTCCTTTAAAACACTTTTATGGAAAATAGGCCAACGACATACAAAAGTGTCGCTGTGTTCGCCAAGCTCTTCGTTCCACCTCCTAGTACCAGGACAAATAACCTCCTCCCCGCCTGGGTAGTTGCCTAGAGTTCCTATTTTATACTTCTTATCCTTAAAAGGGTTTCTATCGCTTTCTAAAGTTTCAAGCAAACCAGCTAAGTCGCCCATAAGCCTATGATCATCTACTGCTACTACTACCCAATCAGACGTAGCTTGATTAGCTAGAAAATTAAAGCACCTTACCGATGATTCGGGGAATGTACCCAACCCCTCCCCAGAACAATCCTTGTTTAAGTACTGTTTCAACTCCACATTACGAAAATCAATTGGGGGGCCTGTAATTGAAAATTCTTCCGTTAGTATTTTAGGCATACCCTCTTTATTTACAGCAAAGCCTGACATTGGCATACACTCAGTTGCAACTGGTTTTTCTTGACCAAAATCTATAAATTTATCAGAAGAAACTAAAATCTCTGTGTGATAATCTTTTGATAGATCAACCAAGTCAGAGACAGCGTTAACAACTAACTGTGAGGCTCTATAACTTGTAAGGATAAACGATATGTCTTTCTTCATTTAAAATTGTACCCTTGTACCAGCCCCTGCGTGAGGCCACTTTGTCTCGTACTTATAATAGGTGATATACTCATTATTTACACCCTCAAAAGTTAACTTGTCTTGGTTCCAAGTCTTCCTTGTATCAGTGCATACAGATTTCCCGTTGTCCTCTATTACGAAGTGGATAGGCAACTCATGATTCATTGCATATTTAATACACTCATGCGCTACCCCAGTCTCAGATGTCATCTCCCCCATAAAACAAAACACCTTATTCTCCCCACCCCTTCGCTTTATATCTAATGCTACACCTAAAGCTATTGGGACCGATCCAGTTACAATACCAGAAGAAAATACATTGTATTCTGCGAAGCTGAGGCTAATGGATTTTCCTTCCATAATCTTTTGCTTAAGCTTCTCAGGAGGCACCCCTTTTAATAAACACTGGTAGTGGGATCTCCATGAGCAGAAGATCCAATCCTCTTTTTCAACAGACTCAAAGACTTTTATGATGGCATCTTCATTACCATAATATAAATGCACAGGTGCTTTAATCTTAGCATCATTAAACTCTTGAGCTATATCCTCTTCAAAATTAATTAATTCCTCTTTAGTTAACATAATTACTCCTCTCTCCAGTAGCCAACTCTCTAATGAGCCTTTCATATACACCAGCATCATGCTCATCCCCATCAGTTCGGGTGTGTGGTTGTTGTGTGATGAATTCATTTTTTGAAACAGCAATAAGACTAGAGGTAGGACAATCATTTATGGGCTCTTCAATAAACCCAGCATAAAAGGGTAGATAATTGTCTCCATAATGGTGCTTAAACTCAGGATGAAAAACATACCCACCTAAATGCTCTTCTATTGTTGATCTCTGAAACACAGGATACCCACAAACTCTATAATCACGCGAGGTTAAACCAAAGGTAGGTATACATGTATACCTCCTAGTTTCTTCTGAATTAGGAAAACTTCGGATATCAGATCCCACGCTCATAACTTTCAACTTTCTATTAAGGAAAAAAGGTGATGCTAAAAACGAGATACATGATTCTATAGTTCCAGGTCGAAAACCATTCTCATCATTTACAATAACTATAAAATCACCTGTGCTCTTTTTGTACAAATAATTATACCCCTTAACACAACCTTCACCCCCCGGAGCTTCCTTAAACCACTTTACATTTTCACCGTGAACTTCTTGAGGACTGTATATTAAAATCTCTTTTTCAAAGCTGCATGTCTCGTTTATATTTCGCACAACATTGGAAGCAAACATAGCATAATCCCTGTTTGTAGGTAATAAAAAGGAAACCTTCATCTAACATGCCTACTCATTGCTAGATCCACTAACCCATGAAGATTAGCTTTGTGGTTTTCCCTTGAATGGTTTGAATTATACCAAGCCAAAGTGTTTTCTGACATTTTAGCTAACAAACCTCTATCACCGCATAGGGCAGTAAGTCTAGGTAACATTCTCTCAACATACATACCATCAATTCTCTCTATTTCATGGTAGGGGAAATGCCCCTCAGCAACATCACCTGTAAGAGAATTAAAACTATTAAAACAGTATTCTGACATTCCCCACCCAGTAGACCCTATAACAGGCATCCCATAAGAGAAAGCATTAGTTAGAGATGCGGAATGCACTTGTCTAGAGGGAAGTAAAAATATATCCCCTGTATAAAATAACTCTTGTAATTCCTCGCCAGCAAGGTACTCAGTAACTAATTCAACCCGTTCAGCATGCTGCTCTAACGAGTTTTCGTCCTTGAACGGGGCAAAGGCCCGTGGATTTAGTGCGGGGGCTCCATAACCACTTTTCGACATGTTACGTTGAAGAGTTGCGTTCTTCATAAGCAGTCTAACATTTACTTTTTTTTGGAGTAAGCCACCCACAAGCTGATTTACAATCCCCATTCCTCGATTATGAGCGTTATCATCAGTAAAATCCTTATAACTTCCCCAATGTACCAAAGTTATAGGCCTATCGGAAGATAAGGAAGCAATACGATTACTAATCCTAGTGGCATCTTTTTCCGTGGAAGAGGTGGGTAGATGATAGCACCTAATACCTAAGGAGGTAAACACCTTAACGCAAGTATCCTTGATATGACTGATAACTCCCAAAAAATTAGGATGTTTAAGAAGAGAGGCTATGTCTCTAGGGACAGAATTCTCTGTTCCTACAAGTGTTATATAATCCTCCAAGTATAAAAAGAAGGGTGTTTTGAGTAATTCGTCAGCAGAAGTCTTAAACCTACGTGCAATGGTTTCCACAGCGTCCTTTGCTCCTCGTTCAGAATCTAACCCAATAATTAAAACATTGTGTTGTATATCTCTTCCCGCTTCTCTTAAAGACTCGTAAATACCATGAGAAGATTTTTCTGCGAGGACTTTTAACCCCACCAGAGAAAGGACAGGCTTAGAACTAACAGGCGACCATTCACCATCGGGAGTTTGGCGCATGTCCCCAATAAAATACCCATCAGCAGGTACTGTCATACCAAACTCCTCTTCAGCTTGTGCTTGTTCATTCCCACAATAAGATTATAGGTCTCTTCACCGAATTTACCTCGCATGTACTCCAGGTACTTCTTGTCATCAAAATAAGTAGTGAAAGCAGCGTCTCTAAACGCAAGCACTTCAGATCCCGTTACATATTTAGTATCTAAGGGACGAGTCTCGAAAGCGTGTTGTGAATATCCTAACCAGCTATCGGGAAGTTCGGCATTAGTCTCAATAGCATTGTCGTATAGCTTAGATCCTGGGTATGCCATAGCAGAGTAGATATTTAACATATCACATTTGAGATCTAGTGCTAAGTCTAACGTCTGCTGCATGGTATCGTGATTATCTTCTGGTAACCCGACAATGAAATTTCCTATGACATTTATCCCTTCTGCCTTAATCTCACCTACGATCTGTTTAATATCCACATCCTCAAATTTGCCTTTAACCACATCTCTACGCACAGTAGTATTGGCAGACTCAATCCCTAAGGCTAACCAGTTAACTCCTGCCTTCTTTAGAGTTTGTAAATACTTCTTCTTTACAGTATCAATTCTAGAGTACGCCCAAATATTAAAGTCGTAGCCTCGCTCGATTATAAGCTCACACACCTTCATGAAATGCGCTGGCTTGAGTACAAACAACTCATCAGCAATCTTAACATTCTTTATGCCCATCTCAGCTATTTTAGCAAACTGCTCAATTATAAACTCAGGGCTCCAATGCCTATACTTCGCAGTACCGAAGGGAGCGTTAATCATACAAAAGGTACACTTATATGGACAACCTAAGCTAGTGTAGATGGAGGCAAAAGGTGTACGATCATTATTGTTACTCCAGCTATGCCAATTGGATGTTCGGTACTTATCCATAGGGAGGAGATCCCAAGCCATGCCAGGAAGCTCTTCATCTAAATTAGAAATTAAAGGAGCAGGGTCTGTATGCATTACTTCTTTCGTTTCATGGTCGTACCACCACAAACCAGGAACAGTATCCAACTCTTCTTCAAAAAAATCAACTTTAGCCAAGGCATCTAAAGTGTATAACCCTTCGCCCTCACAGACAAAAGAGAATTTATCATCTAGCACAGTTCTTTCAGGAAGAGCAGAGGGATGAGCACCAATATAAATTTTCATTAAACCATACTGCTCTAGCTCCTTCATAAGAGAAACAGCCCCATCCATGTTCTGGGTGGATGCAGAGGGTTGTTGCCCATACACAACAACAGCTACAATCTTAGGGCTTGCAACATTAACAATCTTAGCGGCAGTCTTTGGGTTTAAGCCCTCCGCTTCACAATCGAGAATCCCTACCTCATGTCCTTTAACCCTCAAAGCATTCGCAAGCATAGCAGCCCAAACAGGAGGCTCTATTGCGGAGTAATCCTTACTCAGATCTTGGTATATCCTTTTGGAAGCATTGGGATGTATTAATAGTATATCTAAATCTTTCTTCATACTGCGTCTCTCTCAGAAAGTATTGGATTCTTTATAGGCCAAAAGACACCTAACTTCGGGTCGTTCCACGCTACACTAATTTGGTTATCAGCACCTTTGTAATAGCTTGTCTGCTTGTAGGAAAATATACACTTCTCAGTTAAGCATAAATGACCATTCAAAAACCCTTTCGGTATTAAAACCTGTAGCTTGTTCCTATCACTCAACAGGAAGGACTCCCATTCCATATATGTTGGGGAATCAGGTCGCCAATCAACCACAACAAGGTAAACATCACCATACAAACATTGAACAAGTTTATCCGTTTCGTAATCACCATGCAATCCTCGCAGGACATCTTTCCTAGAAATAGAAAGCTTATCCTCTACATAAGAAGCACTTGAAGATTTTTCTCGATAGGTAGTGAATATCTCCCCCCTAAAATCATGAGTGACAGTTGGGTTAAAAAGCAAAACATCTTCAAACTTTTCGGAAGGATACTCACACTTCATTACTTTTAATATACTCCTTCAATTTCTGTATATCTTCATCTCTAGTTTTAGCTAAAGCCATAAACTGTTGTGGTACATTGTCTTTAGCAAACCGTTGTCTAGCCTCTAGGTATGTGCTATCAAACTCAGACTTCCCCACGGTAAAATGCATATGCTCATTGAATATGGGCAATAAAAACTTTCTACATACAGCGTCTGCCAGAGAGTTCAGCCAAGTGTCAGCATAATCACAAGAGAAGTATGGGGGGTTAATATACCCCAAAACATCAAACCATTTGCGGTGAATTATTGGATGTGTGGCAAAGTCGGGAGGATGTTGGCTCTCCGCGCCATCCACCCCATAGAACAGCGCAATTCTATCGTCAATACCTTCAAAGGCTTCTACAACTATAGTATCCCAAGAGTCAGTACGCATAATCAAATCATCACCAGCTAAAAAGATAATACCCTCATCATTAGTTATCTTGAGTAGCTCGTTAGGCATCTGAGACATAAGAATTCTTGGACCTATTAAATAAAACACATTCTCCGGATACTGTTTATTTAATTCTTGTGCGCCATCAATGCCCTTATGATCATCATCGTCCAAGTAAAGATACATAGAAACATTATTTATGTCCTCTGCTGTTTTTACTACAGACTCCCAAAACCTAGCTAACATTTTAGGTCTGTTCCTAGTAGGAAGTAAAATTGCTATTTTATCGGTCACAGATTGGTGTACTGATTTAAGCTGGGACTTAAGATAGTGAAACACTTCTTAAGCTCACGAATGCCATCCCCTAAAGTATACCTCGGTCGCCACCCAAGCTTTTCAAGCTTTTCATTAGATACAATGTAATCCCTCTTATCTGGATCCTCCCCAATAGCATCGCACTGGACGGATAATCCAGGGAAGTGTTCTTTAATCCTATAAGTTAACTCCAGCTTAGTCATGTTCGCGTCTGAGATGCCAACATTATATGCGCTTCCTCTCATAAAGGCGTAATTCTGGATAGCAAAAATAAATGCCAACGCAACATCTTGTACATGAATAAAATTACGATTAAAATGCCACTCAAAGAGGACTAAATACCCATCTTTGTATGCCTTGTATGTGAAGTCGTTAACCAGGAGATCCAATCGCATCCTAGGAGAAACACCAAACACGGTAGCAAGCCTTAAAGCTACATGCCCATGGGAAATAACTTCACGCTCTGCTGCACACTTAGTTTTTCCATAATGTGAAATAGGCTTAAGAGGGGTTTCTTCTGTGCAATAAACTCCAGTCTCTCCTACACCATACCCACTATTAGTATTTGGGTAGACAACCTTGCAAGAAGGCTTCATATGCTTTAAGATAAAATCTATCTGTTCTTTATTAATTTGCGTAGCTAATTTTTTATCAGCTTCACACGCAGGAAATCCGACAATAGCAGCTAAGGGTATAATAACATCTGCCTCTTCAATAAGAGGCTTTAACTTTAAGTGATCTCTAACATCACCCTGAACAAGCTCAAAATCCCCACGATAACAATAATTAGTTAGTGGAGTCTGCCTGTACATTAAATTATCATATACTGTTACCTTCTTCCATTTGTAGTAAGAAGGCGTTTCACTCTTTTTCTCAAAATGCGGGTCATGATAAGATAGCATTGCGGACTTTTTAGACTCCATCAGCTTCTGAACAAGCACCGATCCCAGGTATCCTGCACCACCAGTGATGAGAATTTTCTCCTGCCCACTAATATACGTTCCCATTTTTTCTGGTTTTTCTTTCATTCTATCACTGTGACTCCACGTTTTTGAACTACTTTCGTAGAACATTCGTTAGCGAATTCAATCGCCTTTGTTATGTCGTTTGTCCTTAAGTACTCAACAACCAAGGCTGCGAGAAACGTATCACCAGCACCCGAAACATCTTTAATGCTGACCTGTTCTACGGCATAGCTGTTATTATTATACCTGCATCCGTGCTTTCCTGTAGTAACAATTAATTTTTTATTATAGCTAGAATCCAGGAGTACCTCTGCTTTGCCATACTCTATAGAATTAATTTTTATATATTTGGCTTTATCAGCCCAAGATCCTAATACCTTCTTAGTGTCCAGAAAAGTTGTTTTGTGCCTATTAAAAATAAACTCTAAGTCTTCGTCAAGCAAAAATCCTTTATCATAATCAGAAACAATAATTGCATCGTAACCCTCAAAATCAATATCAGTCACATCGCTACGTTTTATCGTATGATCATTTTTATCTATCCTAATAAACATCTGGTTAGTCCTATCATCAACATACCTAACCTTTTGAACACTTTCCCAATTGGAATTAGTAAAAATGTCACACTCAACACCCAAAGCTTTGACATTTTTCTGAACATGCGTAGCCATACCTGGGCTACACTTTTCGGAGGTAAGCGTGAACACAGGTACTGGGGCTTCAGGGGCTAACCTTGTGCAATCACCGTAACAAAATATATCCTGACAGGTTTCACCTATAACTAAAACTTTCACCAACTAATATCCCAGTCTTTAAAGTCAGCAGCAAGACAATCAACTTTATAGTCCTTGCGACCTCCAAAAAGCTCTTGGATTTTATTTTTGGCAGTGTTTCTAATGCCGTTCAAACCATGCGTAAGCTCTAGGTTATTCCCGTCATCAATACCCTTCCTATAGTTTGCTTCGTTGTGCCAGATATGTAGATTCATTTGAGCAAGAACTATTAACGATCTTATGAACTTAGCGTCCACTTTCTTTGGAGAGGGCTTGCTAAGTAGCTGATCGATATCATGCATAATCTGATTCATTTCAATCTTATATTCATCTTTATTTTCAGGAATAAAAACTTCTTTCAACTGAACAATAGAGAGTCTGTCGATTAACTCTGAAAAAGTAGGTAAGTATTTTCTGTATGTATCATCCATTTTATAGCTCAAAAGCCTCCTTCCATAATTCTAAAATTTCTTTCTTATCCATATACGTAGCGTTCGGATCATTTTCATCTAGTCCAAAATATTTGGTGCCTGTTTGTTCACATTCAGCCTTAATGTAGTTAAAGGTTTCTCTTTTGGAGGAGTGATATACAGAATGAAGAGAATCATACATATCTTGCTTATCCTCTGCATACTCCTTCCACTGCACATCCTCATTTAACAGAGGTTTAACCATCTTATCAAAGTAATCTGAGTCTGTAACGGCCCCATATAAATGTATATTTTTGAATCCATCGTCTAGGGCCTTTTGGACTGAGAGATGTGGTCTTTTATGAGAGTCTATGCTACCAACGACCCCCGCAATATCACTTTTTTTAGTGGATTTTTTGAGGTCAGATAACACATTAGGGATCACCTTGCTACTATGATCCAGATTGTGCCAATCTTTCTGAAAATCAGAAACATAATGCACAAAGTTATATATTGATAAAGGAACTACATCCTTCATCGGCCTTAAATCAGTTTCATGACAAGAATAAGCCATCTTCCTGACTGGATATTTATTGGTCACATTAATGAAATGAAATATTAAATTATCATCAGGATTTGCTCCCGCATAATCTAACGGCAAACCCCTACATTTATCCATGTGCCATGCATGAGGACCAAAAAATGCACACTCAATGCCGTTATCGTTAAACATATTACATAGATTAATAAAGGCAGTTGTTGACCCTCCAGGATTCGACCAGCCGCTAATAATTTTAATTACAGGCTTGCTCATAGTTCTCCAACTTCTTGTAAAGCTCGTCATAGCCGCGCAACTTAAAACACTCTCTGTATAAATCTATGCGTTTACTTGCTACTTTGTTTAAATCAAAATACAACTCTGAAACGGAGCGTAAATTTTCTCCCATACTTTCACGATGCTTTTTATCTCTAATCGCCTTAGTTAACACTCGTACCCACTCTGCCTTGGGAGCATCGGGAGGTATCAAATACCCCGTAACTCCGTTTTGAATAGTCTCGTTATAACATCCTACATCAGATGCGATCAATGGCACAGAATACCTCCCGCATTCAGCTACTTTAATTTCTGACTTAGAATCGTTAAAAGGGTTCATTTGAAGAGGAGCTATTGCTATGTCCATGCGAGAGTAAATTGATCCGTAATGTTCTGCTGGCATGGCGTTAAATATATTATAGTTTCTAGCCCCCTTAAACCCACTCATCAATATTCGTTCGTAGTTTGTCCAAACATCATGCTGCCAATCGGGTTCCTCCCCAGGAGGGACAGGGGGCTTACCATAAAAATCCCAACTTATGTTTTCTCTCCCAACTCTCTGATTTACAAAATGAGGTATTCCTGCAAACTCTTTAACGTCCTCCTCATGATGTATTCCTCCTGCCCAACCAATTCGAACAAACCTTTTCCTTGGGGGAGGCATCTTGGGAACATTCCAACAATCCAAGCGATAGTCTATAGCGTTTTTAATTATAGCAAGAACACCACCACAATACTCCTTCACTCTTTCAGCAAACTTAACTTGAGTGACGGTAACAACATCTGAATTAGCATAGTAAAACTCAGTCATTTCTGACAACCCCTGTTCTTCATAAACCGTTTTTAATCTATGCCCCTCATATAACTCAGTTAAAAGATCATCTGTATCGTAGTGAACAAACTTTCCGAACTCTTTAGCCTTTCCTATAATCCTGCCAGTATATGGACCACCCCAATTACAAATGTTGTGACAAAACACAACATCAGCCCATTTAATATTCTTAAATTGCCAATCATCTTCCCATTGTCCTGCCTTGTCTCCCTCCTCTATTATCCCTAAGGGGTTTTTATCAAACCTAATATCGAGTACATTAGAATATAACTCTTCCAACTTCCTAAAAGGAGCCCAAGCTCTGTAATAAGCACACCCGCCATCATTCGCTGGCACGACTAAAATCTTTAATTTATCCATAATAAAAATATAGGGAGCCTATAGCTCCCCATATTATAGCCAATAACCTAAAATTATTTAAGGTTATTCCTCTTCAGTTGCAGCAACCTGTTCTTCAGCTTCTTCAGCATCATCAGCATCATCAGCTTCAATGCCTAAAATACCTTCAAGTTCTGCGATCTTCTCTTGCATCTCTGCTTTCTGATCGTTTGCACCTTTAAGTTGTTGCTCTGTATTAGCAATGTAATCATTTACTTGCTGCATATTTTGCGAGTAACCATTAAGCATTACCTTAAGGAACTCTTCTACTTTAATATCAACAGTCATACGGACTCCTCCTTATCAAATTGTTCTTTAGTTGTTTGTGAGGAGTGGGCCACACCTAAAGCGGCCCCAATACTCCCTATCATCCCGCCTAAGTCCATATTCTTATCCGTAGGGATAAGGGATTTAGCAGCTTTTACATAGTGCTTTCTCTTTCGCTGACTGAACAGTGTAACTACACCCTCCCAGGCAGCAAGACTAGGCACAAAAGTTTTAAGCAAACCAAAACCAGCATCCATCATACCCCCTACATCATCCCCATCTAGATCTCCTCCAGCGGGAACATAAGCGGCATCAACCTTAAGCTGATCTTTATTTGCCATAACAAGCGAAGTCCCTTCGGGAATCTTAGCCTTCACAGAATCAGGTAGTTGGTCAAAGGGGATAATAGCCCCCTGCTCACCTTCTTCAAGCTGATCTGCGGTGGTAAATACCGTATCCTCTCCGAAGACATCTTCAAGAACAGCGCAGGACATTAAACCTGTGCCAAGGACAGCGGTAAAAACAAGAGTAAGAATAATATTTCTCATAATTAAGATTGTAGCCTCTTCATGTAATCATCATCAGAGGCATCTTCAGAAGTGCGATGATTATCGTCAGCAGACCTTTCTACAACGGCAAAAGGATTAAGTCCTTCAGCAACCTGCTTCATTTCTTCATAATCCTCAAGTCTTACAAGAGAGTAAATATCATGAAGTGAGTCCATCCATTCTGCGGTTTCCTTTCCGCTGCCAGCCTCGGAGGGCTTGGGGCGAGGAGCAGACTGGTCATACTTCGGCCATTGACCTTCCATCACCTTAATGATTTTGAAGTCATGCCCATCTTTTAAATCAGTGATATCCCCGTAATCAGGATCGCACATAGCGGCAATAATCTTTTTGAAAAGAATGATACCCACCGAAAGGATTTTAACGTCCCCCGTCTCACGCTCAACGGCATTCAGGTAGTAGCGATCCCTACCTTTAATTTGACGAGCCAAGGTTTCATCCTTAGTAGGCTCCTTCCACAAGGAGTAATAAAGATTACATAAGGGGCACTGCTCCCCATGAACCTGACGGCAGTGGATATTTCTAATATTTCCCTCAGCATTAGGAACTCGGTGGATCTTCGTCATTGCGTAGAAGTCCTGATCTTCTTCCTTCGGGGGGAGAATCCTAAGAACCGTCGTCCCTTCTTGTAGTTGAACAAAATTGTTCGTAAAGTCGCTTGATCCCCCAGTCCCAGGGCTGGAAAGCTTCTCATGCATTTCTCTAATCTTATCTAAATCTATTGCCATTTTTTCTCCTGTGTCGTAGTAGACAGTTGTTTGGTTATGGTATTATACCCAGTTTTTAAAATTGTTTTTAAGAATAAATATTTTTTTCTGCTCGGCCATTAGCTGAAAGTTGAATAAGCATGTCTTTCTTGTGGATGAAAGCATAAACCAAGCTTTTAAGAAGATTCAGTTTATGCGTTGCCTCATTCAAAACAATACTTAGTTCTAGATATGTAGGGTTTGAAAAAACATAGTCATCTAAATCTTTAGCTGTTGCTTTCTTCCCTTCTGCTTTACACTGTGTAGCATAATCTCTCCTTATTTCAGAAGAAAACTGTGTTACTTTTAGAGAGGCTTCTTCCACATCTCTTTTAGCTACATCACATAGTCCACTGTAATATGAGAATTGGCTTGCGTGTTTCATTAACTCTGTATCTATCTCTCTAGCGTTAATCTGGATGATCGAATCTGAAATATCTACAAACAGATCCCAATTCAAATCCTTATAAGCTAAAAGTAAATCATCTGCTCTAGACATATAGCAACTCCTTTGATAGTTTTGGGTTTAAGTTTGTGAACAGTAGCATTGCTCTCGTCATTGTTACAGTCAGCTTTTCATTGGTTGTCGAAATACAATTGCTAGATTCTTCTTCGGGTTCTCCTAACCCACAAAGCTCCAAGAAGATATGACAGATCTCATGAAACAAGGTTTCTCGCGCCACACAATCTTCCATCTTCTTCTCCAAACTTATTTGATAAGTATCAAAATCACATGTTCCCCAACACTTATCTTTATCTGATTTTAAACCAGAAACTACGTTGATAGAAAAGGTCATCCACCCGGCATTGACAGTTTGCATAGACTTGTTGTTTGCAATAATATCAAAGATGTGGTCACTCTGCTTCTTCAAAGTAGCTATCCCCTTCTTTTAAGCTGAGAATACTATAATCAATTTCAACAGGAACAATAAATCGCTGCTTTCCGTTCCTAGATTTCATAACATACGCCCTCATCCTTCCGTCATCAAACTCTTCTTCCGTTTGGTTTAATGATATAGCGTAATCACAAGTACGAATCTTTCCATAAGCATCAGCTAGTTCTGCATCAGTAATAAGCTTAACTGATCGCCCCTGCCTATTAGTTTGTGTTGCGGTCCAAACAAGGATGTTGTTTTCAACAGCAAGACCTCTAAGCTCCTCAGAAATACGCTGCTGTGCTTGATACTCTGCCATACCCTCTCTAGTAGGACGCATAAGTTCTAAATAATCTAGAAGAAGGATATCAGGAACAAAATCCTCATAGCTCTTTAACTGAACGAGAAGGGATCGAAGGGCATTAACGGTTGCACATCCAGTAGGAAACTCCTTAATAACCAACCTGCTATCAGGAAACTCACCCTTAAAAACATCCAACCTCTCGTTAACCATGCTAAACTTTTCTTTGAGATTCCTTTGCTGGATTAAAGTAGTAACCGAATCAAATCTCTGGGCGATCTTATCTTCACTCATCTCAAGGGAGACATACAGTACCTTTCTATTCTCCATCAAAGCTTGAACTCCTTGATTAACCAAATATAAAGACTTCCCTACCCCAGGGGGGGCGACCACCATCGCAAGCTCCTTCCTGCTTAAACCTCCTTCTAGTTCTCTATTTAAGGTGGAGAAAACGAGACGAAAGCGTTCCCCCTCTGCATCCTTAAAGAGTCTATCAAACCTACCTTTGATATCATCGAAATACATATGCCCATAGTCTACACTCCTATTAACCGTAAGAGCTTTTCTAACGACAGACTCAATCTCCTCAATCCTATCGTTCTTCATCAACCCTATACTTTCAGTAATGGCTGATTTCATCGCCTCCTTACGGGCAAAAGACTCAACTATATCAAGATAGAATTCTACATTATCAATGGAAGAAGTATCCATAGTGTTGATGTGGTGTAACTCATCAACATAGTCAGACAACGGCTCCCTACCTTCCTTTATCTTCTTTACTTCCTCTACAATAAAATCATCGGTAGGAAGGCTGTTATACTTCTCGTAATGTCTTCCTATAGTCGAGAAAATCTTTCCGTGTATTGGGAACTCAAAGTAATCATCCTTAACTAGGGATGCTATTTGAAGATAAAAGTCTCGGTTGTACTTAGAGAGAAAGAGAATACCTCTTTGGATATTCTCACTAAAATCGTATTTCATTTCTACTGTGGTTTATCGAAGTCTAATTTGCCTGGATCTCGTCGCACATTATTATAGCAATCTCTCGTCAATTGTTTAGCATTATCCAACGCCTTTGTATACTGCTCCTCTGTGCGCTTCTTTGCTATACCTCGCTTAACATGTTCCTCACCATTAGGAACAATCCTTGAATACTGCTGCCAACCTTGATTAGTATGCTTTTCCGATCTTGCAATAGAATCATTGAGAAACTTGTCCGCTTCTTGTTTATTCATACCATCTCTATCGTACTTAGCGTTCCTAGCTCTAACCGTGTTGAAATCAGTATCAGCACCCCAATTAACATGCAAGGTCTGATCCCCGTAGTACCTATTACCAAATTTACCACATTTATTTGGGCACTTCGTCCTTTTAGGAGCTTTCCCTACAGAAGCCTCTCGCTCCCAAACAATATCACAATTCTTGCATAGGTAATCAAATCTTGCCATCATTAAATCTCTTCTTTATGATAGCCGCGCTGCGGTAGGGATCATCCACCGACCCCTTCACCTGGGGCTCCTGTTCGATCACAGCACTTGCAGCAAGGCGATCCTTTCGCGTCAGTTTCGGTGCTGTCTGGTTGACCAGTCCCGGACTCATAGCAGTCCCCCATAATATCTTTCATCATCATGCACATGCATTTTTTAATGGAGCCTTTCTTACAGGATCCTTTCCCTGTGCTCTCAAGAGCTTCCTGTAAATCCTTTCCTAAAGTAATGGGGGGACTTTCTCCTTCTCTGGGAATGTCGGATCCCCAGTTTATCCCCACACCGTCATCCCACCTGGGGTTGGTGTTCTGGTCCTGCATATCTAAGGCTTCAGCTAGACACTGCGCTCCCGATCCGTGACGACCCCCTAGGGCACCGCCATCCCCATCCGTTGTAGATCCACTGTCCGTAGTACATGTTTGGTGCCCTTCGGAGTCGAAACCAGTACAAACTTCCCACCAAGTATTATCACCATCTATGGACCCGCCGTGCTTTAGATTTGCTGCTGAAATCTTTTTTTCTCTCTCACAAATTTTCTTGGGGCATGAGCCATCACAATTCCTTGACCCAGCGGGTGATGGATTAGACCCTTTATCTTCCATCCACTTGCAGTCTTCACACGAATTAACCTTCTCTAGAAATTTCCTCGTTTCTGTGACGCTTGTTATAGTATTAGTGAAAGAGAACTCCATCCGGTTTGAGCCAGAATAGTTCATGGATCGCTTGGACTTCATATCCCCAAAGCATTCAGGCTTCTCTTCATCCCGCTCCGGGTCAACCTCGGAAGGTAAAACGCACTCCACCCATTTCTCAACTTTTACCTTAAGTGTTATATTCCTTTCACTAGTGAGTTTGCCCCAATGCGATCTGGGGACGCCACTGTTGTTTTCCGCGCCAGCGGGTCTATTTTGTGCGCTTTCTAGAATTATTGTTAAAGTAGTTTTACATATTTCTTCACAAGCACATTTCCTTGAAGAAGGAGGGGGAGTTCCAGGGGGTCCAGGCTCTCCACCTGTAGTGGTTCCACCAGGATAACCTGGACCTTGGTTACTTCCTTGATTCCAATAACTATTAAATAATGTTCCTTTATTTACCATTTCTTATTTCTCCTAACAATCACAGCAAAGCTCATCACAGGGAGCTTCACAACATTCGGCAATCTTCTTTAGTTTTTTACAAACAGCTTTTGAAGCAGGGTTATCTCCTCGTACTAGACTTATTGCAAAATCATTTCCAAAGGTGTTCCCATGGGGGACAGTTCCTGGAAATTGATGGTTCGTAGCATCGTCCCCATCCCAATACCTACTATTCGACATATCTAAAACTGCGCTCTGTACATAATTATCAGTGGAATCGAATCCAGCATCCGCTGCTGTTTTTTGCCAACCACTGTTTTTTCCACAACAATCTTTTTTAAACCCTACAGGCTCAAAAGGGTATGCCGTTGAGGGTCCTGACCTTTTATACTTCACAGAAAGGGTACACTCCTCAAAACAATGGCATATAGGGGTGGAAGACTCGCAAGTTTTTCTATCCGTAACATCACAATCAGGAATGTCCGAACAATGACCAGTATCAGTTATGCCAAGTACTGTTATTAATTCAGTATCACTACGTATGTTACAAGTAAGAGGGGGACGCAGGTATGCGTTACCAAAGTTTTGGGGACCAGAGGAGTTGGTTGTATTTTCGTTAAAACACTTCTTAGCCTTAGGAGGATCAAAATCCTCCTCAGTCGTAGGCTTATAACACTCTTGCACCTTGTCTATATGCAGTCCAAATTTTATAGTCCTGGTAAGACCACCCCCCGTAGTTCCTCCAGAGTCCTGCGCCCGAACCCGTTCAGTCTGCGTTTGGTTCATATTTATACTGATCCCTACTTTACAAATTTCCTTGCAACCACATAATTCAGGGGGATACACTACATCATTACCGTCTGGTGTTGTTGGACCTTGAGGACCTTGAGACCATATTGATGAAAATAAATTACCCATTATTCAGATGGTCCTCCACACTTGCAACAAAGTTCGTTACTTTCGATGCGTTGCGAGAGTATCTCGCCTACCTTTTTGCGTATCTGTCGTTGTGTCATTTTTGTACCTATGTATAAATATATAGGACTTAAAATAACTACTAAGAATTATTATTCTATACTTACCCTGCTGCCCAATTAATAAGCATCACTAGAGCAGCGGCACCAATAAACACAGAGAGTAAACATTGCATAATTAACTTTGCAGTTACTTGGTCATCCCTTCTTTTAAAAGGTTTACGTGGAGGACCACTACTAAATTGATTTCTTCTAGGCACTAAACGACTAATTTAGATGCTGCGGCGTAGCCTACCACAGCCAACCCAGCAACGGTAAACCCTACCTCTGCCAAGCTCATTTTATGATCCACACCTGGGATTTTAATTGTGTCCTTGTAAAAGAACGCCCAAACTTTATTCATTTTTTTAACCATATTAACATTCTCCTCCTGCAAGAGAGCAGGAATCGCCAACTGCTGTTGACACTTCTTTTTGTTCTTCCCCTTTCATATATATATCTACATTAGTTTGTGTAAGAGGAATTGCCTCTAAAGGTTCATTACCTTTAGACCCTGCGCGATATACTGTAAGACCTTTGAGATACGGAGCATAATCCAACGCTGCTTGAGAAAAGTCCTCAGGCTCTGTACCTTCTGGTAAATTGATCGTTTTTGAGATACAGGAATCAATGTACTTTTGGACCGTAGCCTGTACCTTAATATGATCTTCGGGGGCCACATCATAGGCTCCGACGAAGTTATCCAACGATCCCCCTTTTTCGTAATGTTCTTCGAATAACGGATCGACAACTAACTGCTCCTTCCATATATTATTAGTGCGATAACGCCTGTTATACATAGCAGAGAAAATGGGTTCGATACCACTGGAAACCCCATGCAGCATCGAAATAGTGCCACAAGGAGGGATAGTAAGCATAACAGCGTTACGAATACCGTATCGTTTGATAAGCATTCTAATCCTCGCCGGAAGAGTTTTTGCAAATGATTCATTAAGATATTTTTTATAATCAAACTCTAAGAATGGGGCTTTATCCCTTGCAAGATAGATTGACATTTTATATGCCTCATCTCGTATAGTAGCAAAGAGTCGGTCTAAAAACTCAAGGCACTTTTCGCTACCGTACTTAATTCCTAGTTTAATAAGCATATAGTGTAGACCAGTTACGCCTAACCCAATCCTTCGGGACCTTTGGGCTACTATTTTACATTCTTCCGTAGGGAAGTTATTTATTGTGAGAACATTATCCAGGAATCTTATCCCGGTACGAACAGTCCTAGCAAGTCGCTTCCAATCCACATCAACCACATCAGCAGACACCATGTTGCTGAGATTAATATTAGCAAGGCAGCAATTTCCATAGGATGGTAACGAGATCTCACCGCACGGGTTAGTCGAGTCCAAACTTTCAAAATACGATACATTAGTATATTTATTAGCTAAGTCTATGTTATAGATGCCCGGATCCCCAGATTCTACAGAGTTTTTCCATATCATATCCCATAAGTCTCTAGCCTTAATATCTTTACGACCATTACAAATAAAGGTATCTTTCCAGTCTTTTTTATGGAAATTATTTGCACGGGCTAGAGCATCTTCTTCGTCCTGGGCAATAACATTCAAAACCTCATCCCCAAGAACAGAACTACTTCTGACCATCTCATAGGAGTGGTACTCCTTATTATTGAAAGTAAAGTACCAATCCTCCTCCAACTCAATAGCTTCAAGGAACCTCTCAGTAATGGCTATAGATATATTGAAGTTATTAAGCTGCCCTTGATCAAGTTTAACTGAAAGAAACTCTAACAGATCAGGATGTGTAACATTTAGGATACCCATGAGAGCGGTTCTACGGTTCTTCCCTGCACGGACATGCTCCCCAACCTCATTGATCATTTGAAGTACAGAAACAGACCCAGGGGCAGAATTAGGGACGCTGCCAATATGATCACCTTTAGGTCGAATTTTTGAAACATTAAAACCCACACCCCCACCAGCACAAGATATTTTATACATGTCCTGAACTGTCTTGCCAATAGAATCGACCGTATCTTCTGGTACAATAACGTAGCAATTAAGTAGATTATGGTTCCCACGATTCCTACCAGCACCAAAAATAATCCTCCCGCCAGGGATAAGATCCCCATCCCCAATTGAATCGTAGAATGCCTTCTCAATTTTTTCTTTATTTTCATCTAATTCTGCTGAGGCTACCACCCTAGCGATAACTTTAGCTCTCTCAGACCATTTAGCTTCGCCAGGGTATGCGTATCTGCTTTCGAATATCTCTTGCCCTAAATCATTTAATACTGCTTTTCCCATGTTATTTTTTAATCCTTGATATTCCTTTCTTTTTTATTACAGTTATTTTCTTTGTTGAGTACAATAATGATTTCAGTATTTTGTTATGCGTTATTACAAATATCTTCTTTTTCTTTTTTATCTCTTGCAAAAGTCCGTACAACCCTGTTATACCTTCCTCATCTAAATTCTCTGCTATCTCATCGAAAAATAGTAAGTTAGGTTGCGTACAATCAGTTAATAACAAAAGATCTTTTAGGGCTAAAGTCACCGCAAGATTAACCTTCCTCTTCTCTCCTCCAGACAAAGATATATACTGAACAATTCTCCCATTGGCTTTAACTTCTTCGTTTAATTCCTTATTAAATTTTAAAACATATTTAGAGTTTGTTAAGAAGGATAGGTAATAGTTTATCCTGTCATTCAAATAGTCCAATACATTTTTAATTATATATTTAATTACCCCCTGCTGGGAGAGGGCCTTCTCCCAAAATCGCATCACTTCATAGTTAATTTTATTAGCAGCCTTTATGCTGGCCGACTCTTCTATTTTTTCATTGAAGCTTTGAATGAGGCCAGAGTAGTTTGTTTCATCCCTACACAACTCTTTGAAAGCTAATACTTTAGAAAATTCTTTTGAAGTGATAGGTAGAACACATCGAGATTGCTCCTCTAGTTTTGCTACACGCTTGTATTCTTTTATCTCTGCAATTACACTCAGTAACTCCTCCGCTGCGACTTCCTTTGGTTCCTTTGGTAGTGCTTGACTACACATATCACAAAGCTCGACAGCATTTGGGTTAGAAATTTTGTATTCTAAATGTTCTTTCCTATCTTGCAGCGCATGAACCTCTTTGTCTATAGCCGACAACCTCCAGTCCAACTCAGACAAGTGCTTCTCTCCATCAAGAATAGCCTCTAAAGATAGTCGCATAATCTCGTCACCGTATTCTGAAAACTGCTTCTTAGCTTTCTGGATCCGATCAATTTTGTCTTTAAATTCAACTATTGTGTTTTTATGTGCATCAGTTTTGGAATCCTGCTCCTTCATTCCTTGATAAAAAGCAGCCTTATGCTTCTTTATGTTATCACGCATCTCAAAAATTTCATCTAGAGCGAGAAAATGCTTAATTATATTTCGCTTATCTTCCGCAGAGGACTCTAAAAAACTAACATCATTTGATTGCCCAAAAAACATCGAAGATAGAAGGACTTTGTGATTTGTTTTATATCTGTCATCTATAAGTTTTTGTGTATCAAATACCGTATGCTGCGTTTTATCCTCTCCGTCTATAAAAAGCTTCAGTTTTGTAGGTTTTTTCTGTCTAAAGATTCGCACACCATCATCCAAAAACAATTCTATCTGACACTTTTTCTTTTCTTGATTGTTAACAAGAGCCTCATCAGTGCTCTTCCGTATTGTCTTTCCAGTTAAACCAAAGTAAACAGCTTCGATTAACACGCTTTTTCCAGCACCGTTTGAACCCTCGGTATCATCGTTATACCCATCAATCAATGTGATTCCATTGGATTCTGGGAGGAATAATGTAGCTTTTTTGAAGGAATAAAAGTTCTGAATCTCTACCTTCTTAATCTTCATTTTTAATTAACCTGAAGCCCTCCATAATCTTATCTTTAGGCAAAGCTGTATTAGCAGAATCAATATAATCCTCTAAAATAACCTCATTCAAACTAAAAAGGTCTCTTCTCGGCGTAAAATTAGAGAGATGTTCTTCGTCAAACGCTGGTTTAAACTTTACTTCAACTAAGGCTGCATCTATTTTCTCATAGGGAGGGTCTGTATCACCGGGAGACAAATTGACCCTGAGAATGGTGAAGTAATCAGAATTATTTATCTCTTCTAACCTATCTTCAACGTCACCCCTATCAAGCATCAAATACCTTGGACCAAAATCTATTTGAAAAAATTCAACATCGTGTTCGTCCATGATGGCGTAATAATTATCTTTCCCGCTCTCACCAAAATTAGTACTATATGGCGTACCTAGGATCGTTACTTTTCCATCTCGTCTGAACCTATGAATATGCCCCAAATAAGTAGTATTCCCAAAAGAAGCAAGAGAAATGCTGAAATCAGCATCACCACAGGAGTTAAGACAACCAGCGTACCCAAAATGCCCAAAGACCCGATGATCTTTTGGGACAGTGTTGAGAAGTACTTTAATCCTTCCTTGATCTTCATAATGGGGGATGTATGTCCGTTTTTTATCATAATCATGTTCTGTTTGTGTTATTACCCTTACATTTGTACTTTCAAACAAGGAAAGAATAGTTAGCCCATCGTCAGACCTGTTATCACTATCATGATTTCCTCGTATAAGTACAACAGGGCACTGCCTCTCAAAAGTTTTTATTATAGCATGTAGCGCAACTAAAACCTGTGGTTTTGGCCTCCTTGCCATAACAAGATCACCCATTATTATAACCTCATCGGGACTTTCCTTCTCAAATATTTCAAGAATACAGTTCTTTTGTGCGTCTAGCAGTCCTGGAGGCGTATGAGTTAAATGTAAATCAGTAAGTAGGAGTGTTCTCATCAAAAAATACCAGTTTGCCGTCACCAAAATTAGTTCCAACCTCAACATCAATATTAAAAGGCACATCAAACTGTAGCCCAAACAGTTCTTTAATGGTTGGATAGTTTATCAACTCATCACGAATAATGCTTAACACCTGATCGCGCTCCTCTTTAGGACAAATTACCTCCACGCTATCGTGTACTGTAGCTACGGGTCTAGCCTTTAATCCATTTTCCCTGAACCTTTTAGATATACCTAGAAGCCCACACAAGAGAATATCAGATGCAGTACTTTGAATAGTAAAATTAAGGCCCTGCCTTAAAGCACGGTTAACCACAGACCCATCACTAGAAAAAACATCAGGGAGGTTCCTGCGGCGACCAAAAATGGAATAAGCATACCCGTTGTCCCTTATAAAATTATTAACATGATCCATATATCTAAAAACACCAGGATAAACCCTTTGATAATTTTTAATTATTTCCTTTGCCCTTTCCAAAGGGATTGACATGGTTTCTGATAAATTAAAGGGGCCACCTCCATAAACAATAAGAAAAGATACCGTCTTAGCGATCTGGCGTTGCCTCTTAGAGATAGTATCTACACCAAAGAGCAACTTAGCGGTGTAGGTATGTAAATCTGTTCCAAGCTTAAAAGCATGCTGCATACTCTTCTCTTTTGCGACATGAGCTAAAACTCTCAACTCCATAGCAGAATAATCTACAGTTATGAAAAGGCTTTCAGCATCAGCAGTGAAGATGCTTCGAATGTTAATATCAGTATCTCTCGGAAGAGTATGAAAAGAAACACCCATAGGTTTTTTAGCATTATACGAGGCGCATGAAAGCCTACCCGTAGCAGTACCATCTAACCTGTAATCAACATACACCTTTCTCCCCCCTGTGTACTTTAAAGCATTTTTTGTACCAAGGATGTAGGTCTTTTGTAGCTTTTGAATCTTCCTCAAATCAAGAAGAGCAGAAATAAATTTAGAAGCCTTAATCAAGTCATCCGTAGATTTATCTTTAATAACACGCTTACTGACCTTCTTCCCCTCGTCCCTGTGTTTCCATTTAGCACTCATGATCTCTTACTTATTTCAAAGTTAATTTGTTCTAATAGTATCTTCAGAGTGGGAGCGGAAACAGACGGTTTCCCGCCGCTAGTTTTATCAGGAGGGTAAAATGCGAAACCACCCTCACGGGTATAAAAAATCTCAGTTAAATCATTGTTAGATGCTAAATTGTCTGTTTTTGACACTTCATCAAAAAGATATAAAGCATCCTCCTGATTAACAATAAGGTTGAACAACTCTCTATCTAATTCCTTAAGTTTAGGCTCACTAACCCCTAAACCTTCATACTCCATCTCGGCAAACAGGGTAAGCGCGTCTGGGAGAACCTGCTCCACAAAACTTAAGCACCCATTGTCTTGCAGCTTATCTGAAACCAAATCAAACAACTTAAGCGTAAAATATGCATCAGCAGCGTTGCCCTCGCAACAGTCTGAGAGGGGCATGGAGGCCCAGTCGAAATTTTTGGGGTTGGTTATTGTTAGCACGGCTACATATTACAGAGGAAAAAGCACCAAATTCATACAAAATTCATGAGCAAATTAAAAGAAAGAATAAGCCCTATACAACGGCAAAGGGTTGGGACTAAATTTAAAACGGCACTACATAGAAGGGGCAATATTGCTAGAGGACAAGGAACGGCCCCAGTAACAATGTCTAGAGCCCTAATAAAAAGAGAAACAGGACTAAAAAGAAAGGGTCCTACCGCTAGAGCGATCACACATGAAGGCGAGTATGGAGAGAGGTTGGCAGCAGGAACTGAAATGGATTGGCAAAAGAAATTGTTTGAGACGATTTTAGAAAAGGCAGGAGATGACCCCGAGGGCGAAGAAGCGTGGAAAGATTTTTGGAAAGATAAAGAGGCAGAAGGGGACAAACCAAAGAGAGGAAATAAGGCAACTAACAAGTTCACAAAAAGAACATATAGACAACAGAGAGGTAAATAAATGGATTCAATGCACCAAGAGCCACAACAGACTCAATTTATAGTGAAAGATACAGCTTCTGCTGTAAAGATGAGAAAAGAGGAAGCGAAAGAGGCTACTCAAAGATATAAGGCAGTAGTAGCCAAAGCTAAAGAAGAAGCTAAACTAGAGCTTGCTAAACTAAGGCTGCAAATGAGTGCAAAAGAGGCAGCTTCCAAGCACATCGCTATTTTTGGGCCGCTCTATCTCCTACTCCTTTGCGGGGGATTTTTTGCAGCCATTCAGTATATCCCATCAACGGAAATTGGTGTAGTGTCCTCAATCCTGACGCTCCTCATCACGATGATTGGAACTAACCTTAGATCCATCGTCTCTGGGGAAAATGGAGCCAGTAATCTAGACAAGAAAGATAAGTAAGTGAACTCCTTACTACAAGCTTTCCAACTCAGTAGGAAAGTATAACTTCACCAAGTCCATCAAACTCTTAGGTAGGTTCTCATCTAAAAAGTGATGCATGATCTTAGTGTCCCACACATTCTTTGTGTAGATCCCATAGTTCATAAGGAACTTTAAATCAAACTTGGCATTATGAAATACCTTCTTGTTCTTTGGGTTCTCTAGTATGGCTCTGATATTTCTCCATAGCTTCTCGTAGTCAGGTTCTCCTTTTTTAAATGGAGAATCCTTATGGTCGCAAGGTATTACCCAGTTAGTTTTTCTGGACGATATCGCTATGGTTTGGATGCTATCTGTAAGAAAGTTGAGCCCTGTAGTCTCGATATCCATTGCCAAAGTCTCGTCTGTATCCTTAAGATCATAAGCAAGCTTGATAACCTCCTGAATATCCATTAGAACTTCGTACTTGAGTTGCCCCTCATGGGTTTTACCAAGTACATACTTCTCATACGCATTTCGAATATCCGTTTCGAAAAGCAACCTATGTCGAGGCTCTTTAATAACAGAGTAGGGATGAAATATCGGAACTACGGTACAAGTATGTTCATTTTCAGAAGTATACTCAAAGGACTTCCCTCTTTTGTCCGTGATACCACTCTTTTTAATAAGCATCTTCATCGCAAGGTTACCACAAACAAAAACTAAGGAAGGCTTAACTTGGTCTATTGTTCTATCTAGATGTTGCCTGCACAACTTCATGTTATCTGGCGACATATCTGCCTCCCTTACACTTGGGCATTTAACAGAGGCAGAGAAGACGGCAGCGTGAGGAAAGCACTCTCGGATTAGAGCATTCTCTTTGTCTGAGAAAGGTGACGTATCACCAAATCTATACGAAAAGGAATCTGAAAGGAATAAAACATCACTAGACTCTATAGAGTCGTAGTCAGTTACACTATAGCAGGGCTTTTCCTTCTCCAGGATGGAGCAGCCCACACACAAGTCGTTGGTATCAACAGAGTTGTACAAACTATATAAATTACGCATACTATGATACAGTAGTGAAAAACCATTATATAGACAACAAACGCTTCGAAGAACTTATAACAGCATACCAGCAAGACCCTAAAAGTTGTGAGGATGAATTATTCCAGATGTTTGACCTACTTATCGGGAATATAATCAACTCATTCTCATTCAAATTAGATTTTGATGACGCGAAGCAGGAGTGTTTTCTAATAATATTAAAGACTCTTAAAAATTTCAACAAAGAAAGCGGCAGCGCATTCAATTACTTCACTACCATTATACTAAATAATCTCAAGCTTTTGTATACAAAAGACAAAAAATATAATGAGAAGATTGAAAACTATATTGATCTAAAAAAAGATACTCTAGATACCTAACTTAGAGTATATTCGAGGTAAATAATCCTCTTGATTAACTTTATACTTATCCAGTGTTACTAGCTGTGGTATTTTATTTGTGCCATATATTACAAAAGAGTGGGGCATGTTGTAGGTATCTACCACATATAATGGGTATTTTTTTGATGAATTTTCCTCATTATCTTTAAGCTTGCTTACTAGAGTGCTGCAATGCTCGTCCCACAAAGATATGAATAAAATTCTAACTCTTCTAGATTCTTTCTTCTGAAGTTTTAATATCTTATTAAGATCGTTCTCCTTTTTTAGGAAGGATAAATAATAATCTGATTCAATCTTGCTACTCTTCGTCTTTACTTTCATCAGTGATAGCCTCTAAAACGGTTTCCTCGTTCGGGTCATTCTTTAGCGCATCCAAATCAATATCGTTTTCTTCTGCATGTTTTTCAACAGCATTCATAAGTCTTATCTCCATTTCCTCTAGTCCAATCTTAAAAACGCTCTTAAGAAAGTCTGCCTCAGAAACTTCATCAGGCTTCACGATGGTAGTAAAATTCTTTAAGGATTGTGCTTCTGTTTTATTAAGTTTAATTTGAAGTTTCATACGGTCCCTACTCCTTTCCTTTGTTGTAATTGACCAGTTGGTTAAATCAAGAAGAATTTCCGTTTTTTCTTCACTTATTTTAGTTTTTTTCATTTAAGCTCTGGCTAGTGTATAATAGTACATGAAGGATGATTTTGATCTAACAAATTTAGTAAGTGGTAAAAAACGTAAGCGAGTGAACAGCAGAAACAAAGGTAATTCTTTTGAACGAAAGATAGCAGTAATGTTAAATAATAAATTCTGCACTAAAGAGTTCTGTCGTTCTCCAGGGTCAGGGGCATTTGCTACTACACATCATATCCCCGATCACCTAAAAATATATGGAGATTTAATAACACCTCAGGACTTTAAATTCTGTATCGAATG
>Ga0080013_1001885_pt1 | contig 26347 bp, 18 predicted proteins | sample ETNvirenome_6_85_FD_69236 | JGI IMG/M metagenome (GOLD analysis project Ga0080013, IMG submission 69236) | Marine viral communities from the Pacific Ocean - ETNP_6_85 (SPADES assembly) (version 2) | ecosystem: Environmental > Aquatic > Marine > Oceanic | place: Pacific Ocean | collected 2013-06-19
TGCTGGTGAATTAGATGTTGATGGATATGCAAATTTCGACAATTCTTTGGGAGTAAAAGTTGATCTTACTGTAGATAATGATGCTAATATAGGCAATGATATTTATGTACAAGGAAATATAGACGGCCAAGGAAATTTGGATGTGGTTGGTAATTTGGATATTGATGGAACATCGAATGTAGATGGCTATGCCAATTTTAATGATAGCATTGGAGTAAAAAATAACATAACTGTAGATAATAATCTTTTTATAACTGGAATATCAGATTTAACGGGAAACATTCATGGCTTTGGTGATTTTGAACTAGATGGAAATGGTGAAATTCATGGAACATCGAATGTAGATGGTTATGCTAATTTCAATGATAGCATTGGAGTAAAAAATAACATAACTGTAGATAATGATGCTAATATAGGCAATGATATTTATGTACAAGGAAATATAGATTCTCAGAGTAACATAGATGCTAATGGCAATCTTGGATGTGGTGGTGATGTCAATGCTACCGGAAATATTAATGCATCTAGTAATGTCAATGTAGATGGTTACTTAATTGCTAGGGAAGGTCTATTAATTGAAGAAATGGCAGACCCTCCTTTCCAACAACTCGGAGCTTCTTTTTTATATAGTGAGCCTACGCAGGGAAATCTAGAACTTTTTAATATGGATGAGGTTGGAAATGCTACACAATTTACACAGGCTGGCTTAGTTGGCTTAAGAGGCCCCTTACAAAATAATATAATGTTTGTTGGTTCTGGTGGATATTCTTTTCCAAGCATATTTGATGGTTATGATATTGGTTCAAGATTTGATAACTTTACGGATGCTATTAATGTTATAGAAGGATATGGGTCTGGGAATGAGTTTACAATTGTTTGTTTAGATAGCGCAACATATAATGAATTTTTAGATGTTCCCCAATATATAAGTATTTATGCACCCAATGCCATTTTGTCTACACCAAATGGCGTATTTGGTGTAGATTATGCTATTACACTAAATAGCAATTCAAAAATTGTTTTTGGGCAAATTAACCCCGGAAATGATGTTGGTGCTGTATTAAGAACTAATGCTGCTAGCCTAACAGATGATGCAATAATTAAAGTTGATAGCGTAAGGCTTCAAGGACAGTCGGTAGGCTTTTTAAATGTTGATTCTGGTGCCAATGAAGTATTAAATATTAAATGTAATAAAATTACAGTAGATAATAATGGTTTTGCTATAGGCTCCTTTGGGCATACGGTTATAGATATTGGATCTATATATCTCAATGGTGCTAATACATATGGCATAGCGCAACTTTCTGGTGAAATAAGTGGAAATATAAAATCTATTGAGGGCGTTGGCCTTAGCCAAACAGCAATTTATATGACTAATGACACAATTAATGTTAATATAAATAAAATTGATACAGACATAAAATATGACTTACAGGGCGGGGTATTTCGTTCATTTATTAATGAAGCTATAGGATCAACAATAGTTGCGGCAGGGGTAGAGCCCATGATTACATATGCTGGTCAGATACCACCTTATTCTTTTAATTCTTTATTTGGAGATGTTGCTCTGGTTGCTGATGATGGATATGGGGCAACAATGGTAGATACAACATTCGGGAATGTAACAGTTACATTGCCAGAAAATGAAACATTGTTAGCTGGATCGTCATTAATATTTAAAAAAATAGATGCTGCCGCCAATGATATGATTATAGAGGGATATGGCGGAAGACAAATTGATGGGGCGGCAAATTTATCTACTAATATTCAGTACACATCTTATACTCTCCTATCAGATGGTTATGAGTGGAATATAATATAGAAAGATTAAAAATTATTCTAAATCCAATAGCAAATAAAACTCTCAGAAAAGTTAATTAAGTCTGATGGTTTTAATTTAATTACAAAATGGGGCAAATGATATGAAATTTACAGAAAAAATGCAATCTAGAAAATTCAGTTTGGTTGTTTTTATAATTGTTTTAGCGACACTTGGAGCCTTTGTTCCACCGATAGTTGGAATATTTGGGGTTATCTTCAAGATACTTTCTGGTGCTGAGTGGGTTACTGTCATATCACTTACGATAAGTGCCTATATAGCTGGTAACTCTTGGCAAAACAGAGCAGAAATTAGTAATGCTGTGGTTGCTGAAGAAGAAACCTCTGGCGTGGAAACTACAATTGAAGTGTCAAATAGGGAAGAAGACGGCGAAGCCTAAAAATTCAATATTTTTCTAAATCTACGAATAAAAACTTATTATAATAAATATATTAGGAGCATAAAAATATGGCTAGTAATTTCCCAACTTCATTTGATAATGATACTCAAATACCAAGAGTCGATAATAATATAACCGAAATTGGTGGAGATGCAATAAATGGACTAAGAGATGCTGTTTTCGCAATGGAAAGAACTCTCGGACTAGAAGTTCATGGTTCTGCCACTGACTTAGTTACAAGATTAAATACAGCATTGGATGCAAATGGCAATTTAAAAGCGAGTGTTCTTGCTACTCTTTGGGCAGGATCGCCAATCACCAATAGTGACATCGGTAATAATGCAGGAATTGAAGAGATAAAGTTAGATCTGGATTATGGTACGACACAATTAAAAACATGGATAGATACACTTAGAGTTCGTGTAAATACTTTATTTCAGCAAGTAGCACAAGATATATCAAATTTAGCTCAACATACTGGCCATCCAAGTAGTTATGGAAGACATTGGACTTCTGACATTGATGGTTATATGGCTCCATATGATGGTTATAATGCTCAAGGAATTCTTTCAGATATATTTGATAGATTAAATGAGCATATTGCCCATGGAATAGGATCAACTGGAATTGGTGCTCATACAGCGGCATCGATATCTGCTGACGACTCTAATTTTTTTGGTGCCACTGGAAATGATGTACAAGAAGTACTAGCATCTCTTGACAAATTAGAGATGACAGAGCTAACTAAACATAGGGATAGACAACATAGTAATGGTATTTTAAATACTCAAGAAACTTTTTATAATAATACACAATATGGGGTTACCGTTGTTGCCTCATCAGCTATCGAGACTCAAATAGCAGGAACTAAATTTGTCAGATATACAGCAACTCCTGTAGGATTTAGTAATATCCAGCGGGATGATGTTGTTGTTATTTTAAATGGAGCATCTACTTATGTTTTTAAGGTTGATAGAATTGATACTGTTGGTTTATTTGATTTTGTATATATTCAAGGATCTTTGCCAGCAGATTTAATTATTGCTGCCACTGTTACTGTTTATAGAAATACAGAAGAAGTATCTTCTCCCTCAGTATTGGCCAATGTTATAAAAGATAGAACTCTTGGCGCTCCAAAAATTGTAACTCTTGTTCATCCTGGAGCCCCATATGTTGTTGGAAGTGGTTTAAATCCCGGTCTTATTGCAAATGGTTCAGTTGAAAATATAAGAATTGATTGGAGTACTGGAACTTATACATTTGATTTGGAAGCTCGTCTAACTGCTATTCCACTAACTGCTCTAGATTGGACTCCGCAAGTTATAGTTGACACTATAAATACTGAATTTGTAGATCAGAATCTTCCTTTAGTTGCTTTTTTATATGAAAATGAGATTGGAATTGCATTAGATGAACCATTACAAGATGGATATGTTGGAATTGCAACTCCAGGGTCTAATTCTGCCTGGGCTGCTTTGGGATTTTCTGAGGGAATAACTTGGTATACCCATACAGAGAGAAAATCTTATGTTGATGGCTATGAATCTACAGGAATGGCCTTATTAATTGATGAGACAGCAACTTTGTCAGCCGGTGGCGCAACAATAACTTTTGTATCTACAACACCATTATCGTTGGGAGTAACTATTGGAAGTTTGGTAAGAGTTGAAAATGGAACAGATGATGGCACATACTTAGTTTCTAGTATAATAAATAATACTATTACAGTTATAAATGCTGCTGGATTTGTTGGAAATAGCGCAACAATAAGAGTTTATGCTGATACTTTTTATGATGCTCCCACAATATTAAGAACTTTTTATGAGACATATGTTGATGTTTCTAAAATTAATAATAATTTATATTTCAAAGGGATTCCAAGAGTTCAATATACTGATGATGGCGGGGCTGTTGGCCAAACATTTGAAGGCAAGGCTAGTATTACGGCTGTTTCTAGAAATTTTACTAGAGATACTGTTAGAATTGTTTATGATGATGCGGCAGCGACATTACAATTGGGCCGGCCAGTTGGGGTTGGGATTGGTTTAGTTCCAGGATCTGAGGGACCAGCAGTAAATGTTCCGGCAACGCCAATAGGAACGATTTTTAGACTTTATAATAATTCTAGAACAGCATATGTTGAAGTCCAAATAATAGCCGCACTTGGTATTGGAAATGGAATCTTAGATTGTGATATCGAGGATAGGATTAGTGAAGAGTTTCATCTTCAGACAGGAACTGTTCTTCATAATCTAACTACATTTACTAGTTTAACTGACAGCAGACTTTTTGGGACTGTTGGTAGGGCAGATGTTAGAACAGATTTTATAAGGGATTATACTTCTTATCCGCTATCAAAAATAAGAGGAAATGGAGCAATTTATGGCTTTGATGTCGCCGCGCAAGGAACAACTATAATTGACGCATATGGCGGCGAAATATTAATTGATGGTTCACTTAAAAATGTAGACACAAAGTCAATAACAATTCCGCCTGATGCTGGACCAGGAAATATAACATATAATCTTTTTGTAGATAATAATGGTGAGTTTAATTTTCTAGTAGATAATAGAAATGTCAACTTAACCCCATCTTTAGAAGAAATTATTATGAGTAATAATAGGGTTATGATATCTCAGATTGTTACAAATTCCGGCAATTTTGTAAGTTCAACAGACTATAGAAGATTTGTTAATAATTTAGATGACAAAATTGAACTTCTTGTAGAAGATAACGATATTACGAATGGTAGTTTTGCAACAATTGGAGCGGCAGTTAATTGGATTAACGCAATTTCAACTAATTTCCCAGTTCCCAAAACTATAAGGATTCGTGGAGAAGTAACATATGACGCCTCGATACTTGGCTCTACAACATTGCCTAATGGGATAACTCTTGTCGGAGATATGAGTGCTGATGGATCCAATAATTCTTTTGGATCAAAAATAATTGTTACCAATAATGTTGCTGGTTCTGCTATATTAATTCCACAAGAGAATTGTACAATTAAAAATATAGCTTTTGAGGGTGCCGCATCTTCTATGGATATGTCTAATGGATTTGTTGGTGGAACTACAGCATCTGTTCAAAATCTGAGAGTTGAGGGATGTTCATTTACTTATGCGGCTCAAGATACAAATTTTTATGGGATTATTGTAGATACATTTTACGGATTATTCATAAATGATTGTTTATTTGTATATAATGGAACTGCTATAACAAATGTATCAAGTGGTGCTGTCGGAGAAATAAGAAATTGTTATATTGATGGTGCTTATGATTCTGGTGTTTTTCTTAATTATGTAATTAATATGAATGTATGCGATAATCAAATGAGTTTTGGAGTAGATGCAGTTAGTCCCGATGTTGGCGCTACTACAAGCGGAATTAGAGTTGAATCAGCTTTTAGAGTTAATATTAATAACAATATTATATCTTCTATTTCAGGCGAGGCAGCAAGTGCTAACAGAGTCATGATTCTTATTGATAATGCTAGTATTCTTAGTAGTGTAAATAATAATACTTTGGTAAATACTTCTACATCAAATCAAGGATTCGGTCTTGGCATTTCATATGGAGGATCAGGTAGTGGAATAATTGATCATTATTACGCAAATATAAGCGGCAATAAGTTGGAGAATTTTTATGGTGGTGTTTTTCAGACACCCATAACAATGCTAAAGGCCACAACGTCAAATATTAAAAATAATATAACCATACAGTGTCGTGGTGGTATAGATATTGCTGATGCGGTTGATTGGTGTACATATATGATCATTTCTGGCAATAATCTAGAAAATGTTGGCACTGGGCTAGCTACTTTAAGAATTAGAAATGCTAGTTCTGGGCCATTTATTATTGATGGAAATATAATTGCTAATGGCGAAGCTATTCCCACAATGGATAATATATCAATTATAGGAAATGAAAATTTAACATTTTCCAATAATCATTGTGAGTTTGGATTTTCAACAACATTTACAAATATTGATTGCGCTATGGATTATGCCAATATTACTGGCAATATTTTTATGGGGAATAACTATACTAATGCGGCAGCACCACCGTTAGAGTTATCTGGCAATAGTGGATTTGTTACTGGAAATACATTTAATTCTGGAACTGTGGCAGCAACGGCTGGAGCAATATTAATATCCGGAGCGGCTTGTACTGAAGAGCTAAATAAGGGTGCTTATTATAATATACATATACCAGTAAGTAATCTATTTGTAGAAAGAAGTCAAGCTGGAGCTTCATCTTGGATTAAAAATGCTTCTCCAGCTAGCGCACCGGGCATTACTTCTTTGAGTATAACTTTTAGTGGCACATATGATTATGCTGGATTTTATTTTGATAGAAGTCATGTGCCTGTCGGCGCTACTATAGCAAGTGTCGAACTACATTATGATTTGACTTTAGGTGCTGTTGGTGATTTACTAGTCGGTTGGTATAAGACAGCAACTTTGGGTAAGACACAGACTACAGTTAAGGCTGCGGCGGCAGTTTCAAGTACAGGATTGGCTCAGACAGAAACAATAACTCCAACTGCGCCGCCTCAACGTATGGGGGCAGAAGACGTTCATTATATAAGTTTAGAAGTAACAGACTTAAGCAACCCAGCACTTTGGATTATTGGAATTTATGGAATAAGAGTTAACTACACATTGTAAGGAGACAAAATGAAAGAGAAATCGGCTTTTGAGCTATTATCAGAGTTATATAATGGTCAAAAAGCATTAAGCACCAGAATGGTTAATTTAGAAGAAGCGATTTTATTAATTTTAAAAGAGCTAAGAGAAAAAGAAGATATAGTAGCTACTGTTGGTGATAAAAAAGCTTTAATAATGAAAGTACCAAATGTTCCACAGATAATAGAAGATCCTGGCGACAAACCAGCAAAAAATATTCGGGTAATAGGCACTATAAAAAGCGAAGAAAATAAGGGAGTAAGTGGCGTCAAAATAACTTTTTATGATGATAGAAATAATGCTTTTAAGAATACAATTACAAATAAAGCGGGTCAATATATAAGTTTCATGCCCCCTGGTAAATATTCCGTTCATTGTTTAAATGAAGATCCTAAAATTGATAAAAATATAAATTTTGAAGTTAACCCAAGTGATAAAGAGGTTAATATTTAATGGTTCAAAAATTAGCAATTGAGAGCTTAAATGGGTAAAATTAGAAAAATAGATTGTTCATGTGGAAAAATAAATGTTGCTCATGGTGGATATAATTTGTGTAAATCATGTTACAATAAATCTAGGCCAAAAGAAAAATGTAATATTTGTGATTTAAATAAAACAGTTCAGAGAAGAGTTAATAGTAAGCCAATTTGTAAATCATGTTACAATAAATCTAGGCCAAAAAAAAAATGTAGCACTTGTGGCAATATCAAAATTATTAGAAAACGAACCAATAATATATTATTATGTAGCACTTGTTATCAAAAAAATTATATTCCTCCTTGTAAGACGTGTACAATATGTAAGAAACAGTCACACATACATAAGAATACAAAATATGGTTCCATTTGTAAGCAGTGCTATGACCCACCAAAAAAAATATGTTTTATGTGTAATAGGAATAAGTCTGTTAAAAGATATTATAAAGATGGCCCAATTTGTAATTCTTGTTATAATATATATAGATATAGAAATGATGAAAGTTTTCGAACCATTTCTAAATTGAGGGCCTCATTGCTTCGTGGATTAAAATTATATTCAAAATACGGGAAAATTAAATCTTCAAAGAAATATGGCATAGATTATAAAAAAATTTCTGAATATCTAGGAAAATGTCCCGGCGATATAGAAAATTATCATATTGATCATATATTTCCTCTAGTTGCCTTTGATTTAAATAATGTAGTTCATATTAAGGCAGCATTTGCTCCGGAAAATCATCAATGGCTGCTTGTTAATATTAATTTAAAAAAAAGGGCAAAATATGACAAAGACAAGTTTGCCCAATACTTAAGGAAATTTTAAAAATGACATCTTCGACATCACATCGTGTATATTCTGATTTATTTGGATTATATGATTTCGTTCAGCAAGTGGCAGTAGCACAGGGTAAAAACTTGCTCATAGATACCTTGAGAGAGTATTTTCGTCAAGATACGATATATACTTATCGTACTAACGCTTATGGCTTTCCATTAACTCCAAATGTCACAGATCTTCCTCCAGATATTCAAGAGGAAAGAACAACAAGAATACATATTGGAGACATATTTCGGATGGATAAAAGATATTGGCCATCTATTACAGTTAGACATTCTAGTGCAAGATATAAGCCAATAAGTTTTAATCAAAATGATCAGACAACTAAATATAGAGTTGATTTGGTTATGGACGGTTATGGAAATGAGTCTTATGTTAGAGTTCCAACACATAAGATTATGGCTGGTGCTTGGGAGCAATCTTTTGATGTAAAAATCTCTACAGAAAGTATTCCAGACAGAGAAGAGTTGGCAGACATTGTGGCGTCTTTTTTAATCAATGTCGCTAGAGAAAAACTTTATCGTGGTGGTTTATTTATTAAGGGTGTATCATACGGAGCCGAATCAGAAGAAAAATATGGTAATGAAAATATATATATGCAATCAATTACTGTGGAAACTTATTCAGAATGGCGTAGACAAATTCCAGTAACTAGCCTTACAGAAGTTATTAATTTTTGTTTTGAGTACGGGCTTTTTGATGTTGATTATGGATTCTCTGGCGTGTCAGTTACAGATCAATTAATCTTATCATAAAACTCAATTTGATGCAATCCATTCCCTTACTGCTTTACAATTCCTACAAATCAAAAAATAATTTTCAAGTTTTTCTATTAGTTTTTTCATAGAAAGATGTTGTATTTTACTTACAGGAAATTTCTTTTTGCCATTATAAAATACATATACTGGTGTGGGAAATACTATCTCACAATCTACACAAATACTTCCTTTCATCTCAATAAGAGAATGTAGTTTTTCTTCTGCCTTAATCTTTTTTACATCCTGTTGACATAATTTACAATAAGAGGCCACTCTATTATTAATATTATAGAATTCACCAATTTCTTTGATTTTTTGACATCTTGGGCAATAAGACTCATTATCTTTAGTATCTATAATATACTGCCTTGTGTTTCTGGATCCAAGCGGAGAACACTCTAAACAAAACTTTCGTGATGTCAGTCTGACGATCTTATTTTTGATTTTGATTTGAGATGGTATTACTGATTTACAATTTAAACATTTCATATTATTATACTCATTTATTAATAGTACAAAACAGTCTTTTTTTAAGTACGAGATTTTATTTATTAATCAAGAAAGTTCTATTAATAATAACACATATCCTTGAAGAGTTTTATGTTCACAGGAGGATTTTTAAAAATGCCAAATGTTCCAGGTATATCAGGTTATTTTCAACCAAGTACAATATCTCGTGTACGCACACTACAGAGAGCTTTATCCATTCCAGGTGGTATAAGAACTCTGGCAATTATCGGAGAAGGAAGAAGAGAAGAAATTATAGTAGCTTCTGCTAATGGTGGAGGTGCTGATGGTTTCAAACCAGATTATACTACTACTGCCACATCAAGTGATGGCTATGGTAGATATTTTAAACTTGCTAATACAAATATCGTAGCAGGTAGAACAGATTTATATATAAATAGTCAGCAATTAAATGTCTTAGAAGAGGCAATTGATGTTACGACTACTTTCGATGATATATATGATGCCAGAGTTGATAATACAACGGGCTTTATTGAGCTTCAAGGCGCTGCCTTAGAATATCAAGGAGGGACGCAGTATTTAGCTGCTACTACAAATCGTGGAGATGGTTATCTTTCGAGTATTAGTGTTCAAGATGCAAATGCTCCTGCTGAAACATGGACTATTAAGTGTATTAGTACACTTCAAGACGGAAACGGAAACCCAATTAGGGGCCAAGCAACATTTACTGCAACAGGAAGTGTCTCTGGTGGACAAGTAGATTCCTATGGTCAAGATTATCAATGGAAGAGTGATGGATATTCTGTAAATAATAGTATATTACAATTTTCCATTTTTAACTTAGCTCCAAATGATGTTTTTAGGGCTGGTGATTATTTCACTGTAAATGTCTCTAGTAATGTTTTACAGGGGCGTGATGAACTTAAATCTGAATATATCGCAGAGATAGATTTAGAAGATCCCGAGATTTTTACGGAACCTTCAGAACTATTTAGAAAACACGGTGCCGCTAGTGAAACAAATACTCTTTCTTTAGCTGCTCAATTAGCTTATGAAAATGGAGCGCCATTAGTTATGGCTGTACAAGCAAAACCTGCGCTTCCAAGAAGGACAACGGAAGTGATTCTTCCTGCTCGTGATGCGACAACTGGTCAAGGTGGTGCTCGTGGTACTGCTCTTGCCGATGATTTGATTTTTGATATTGCTGCGCCAGGAAAGCCGAAACAGGGAACTTCAATTAATTTCTTCATTTTGACTTCTGCTGGTGTAGAAACACAAATTTTCCCAAATGCTGTACAATTCTATAGTTCAGCTATTACCACTGCTTTTGCTAATTACGAAGATACTGGAAGTTCGACAAACTTAATGGCTGCTTTTATGAATCCAGCCGTTTCTAGCTATACATATAGTTATACCGTTGTTTCCGATGATAAGATTGATGGAAATGGTTTCGATGGTAGAATAACTCCTATTTTAGCCGGTTTAACTTGTACTTTTATTAGTCCTTCTGCTTCATTTAGCGCCAATGATATTGGAAAAAGCATAGACTTGCAAAATGTTTTAGCTGCCAATACAGGCAGATTTACAATTTTATCTATAAATAGCGGAACATCAGTTGTTCTTACTAGAAATGTTGGTGCTTTTGTTAGTGAAACAGATGCACAATGGCAATTAGTAGCCACTTCGGGAACATCACAGAGAATATTATTAACAACTGACTTGGCTCTTCCAGCACAAAGGGGGCTAAAAGTTACTTATATTGATGAGACTGATAGTGATTTTTATGACTCTAATTGGTCTGCTGCCTTAGCCGCACTTGAAACTCAAGATGTATCTATCGTTACAGCATTCCCAACTCAAACTTATAGTGCTGTTCAACAAGCACTGAGAGTTCATTGTGAACAGATGTCTTCTACATATTATAAAAAAGAAAGAATGATGATTATGGGAGCCATCAGTGGCTTAACTACGGCCAATGTTCTTGGTCAGTCAAATGCGGCTGTTGAAGATATTGGAGTTCTTGAAGGAATTCAGGGTGATTCTGCCGCAGAAGTATTAGCCGGAAATACTGAAGACCTCGCTAACTACAGTGTTAGTTCAAACTTTGGCACATCATTCCGCGTAATTTATCTATATCCTGATCAAATTTTTAGGGTTATTGCTGGCACAAGAACTACCATTGATGGATTCTGGATGGCGGCAGCACTTGGTGGCTGGTTTAGTGGTACAACAAATCTAGCCATGCCAGGAACTTATAAAACACTTATTGGATTCTCAATTCCAAATACAAGAGTATATACTAGAGTTATTCAAGATGCTTTAGGAAATGCTGGTATTACATTACTTGAGCCTGTTACTGGTGGTGGCAGAATGATGCATTGTAAGACAACTACATCAAGTGGCCGCACAGAAGAAGTAGAACCCTCTATTGTATTTATCAGAGATAGGGTGGCGCAAGTATTTAGGTCAGTTTTCTTATCATTCGTTGGACAGCCAGAAGATCCAACTCTTGTGCCTTCACTTACTGCTTTGGCAATTAGTACAATAACTGCTTTTATCTCTGAAAATATTATCACAGATTTTAGAAATCTTACTATCGCAAGAGATTCAGTTGATCCATCACAATGGAATATTGCTGTAGAGTTACAGCCAAACTATCCTGTTAATTGGATTTTTATTGATGTCAGTGTCGGCCTATTGACTACATAGACATACTGCTTTGAGTTTAAGTAAATGAGAAAATCTCCAGGAAGAAGCGGTTTTGACCTCAATTATAGTAATATCTCTAAAGAATATTTGTCAGGAGCTTATTTGAAAGATCTGGCGAAAAAATACGATGTTTCGATTTGGACGCTATTAGACAATTTTAAAAAGCTTGGGGTTAAGAAAAAGAAAATTCGATATCAAGACGATAATTTTTTCTCGAAATATACTTCAGAGTCTTGTTATTGGGCAGGATTTATAGCAGCAGACGGTTGGATAAGCAAATATCAACTTGGAATAGAACTTTCTAGAGTTGATAAGGATCATATAAGAAATTTTGTTAAAATTATAAATGGAAATAATAAAATTAGCAATAGAAAAAGAGAAAAGTTCCATTATTCATCTGTCCATATAAACTCTAAACAGATGATTGATGACTTAAAAAAACACTTTAATATTATTCCTAATAAATCTTTAATTTTAGAGCCGCCGAAGCAAGTGCCTGAGAAATTTATAAGTCACTACATAAGAGGGTATTTTGATGGAGATGGTAGTATTGGGTGGCACAAACATAATCAAAAGATGAGATTAAATATTTGTTCTGGCTCAGTCTTATTTTTAGAGTGGTTAGTTGGTCAAATTACAACAAATTGTAAAACTGGACACCCAATAATAAATGAAAGCAATAAACTTTATACTATAGAGTTCATGGGAAAACAGGTAGAGAATATTTTATTTTGGATTTATGAAAATTCTAATAATAAAATTAGATTATTAAGAAAGCATTTTAAATTTACAAAATATGAAGGATTACTTAAATGAAAAATGAGATTGCAAATGAGATGTATAAGATATTAAAACAGGCCCAAGGTGATAATGATCTATCTTCATTTGTAGATCCTGATCAAGAAGAAAGCTCAACATATGGAACTAGTTTAGATCATTTTGAAAAAGAAGTAACACATTTGGCAGAAAATGTAAAATTAAATTTAGATAGTCTGCTAACTTTTTCTGATTTTCTTAGTGAAGTTGGGCCATATAAGTTATCAGAATTACAAGATAGACTTATGAGTCTAAATAAATTTTTAAAAGAAAATAATATAGGAAGTTACTAAAAGATGAAAAATGAAATAGAATCTCAAATGTATGAAATTTTAAAAAGGGCAGATATTGATAATTCTGATCTAATGAGGGACGTAGAAGATCTAATGCAGAGTTTTTATGAATTTTCTAGTTATTATGGTGAGCTGTCTGAAAAAATTCTACTAACTGGATCTAATTTTTTGGAAACATATCAAAATCATTTAATAGAAAATGGTGTTGATGTGGGCCGAGAAAAAGCCGCTCTTAATCGGTTTTTTGATGTATTTATTAGCTCTAAAGAAAAATTTGATGATTTATCAGACAAGATCGAATTATTTAAATGTTTCGAGCAGAGTTCATAAAATGTATAATATGGGAGCTTACTAGTGCCAAAATATCCAATTTCAGGATCTTCTTTAGATAGAAAAATAACTTCTGGGCTTTCTACTCTCATTACGGTAAAGGTTGGTAATACTTCTGTAGGAGCCTTACAAACCTTAGATATTAAACAAAATAGACCTACTGCTAAATGGCAAGAAATAGGAACTGATGGCTTTGTAGAAAATCACCCCAAAGGAGCAGCAAATGTTACTGCTAGTGCTACAAGGATTGTTTTTGATGGTCTTAGTATAACAGAATCTTTTGCTAGAGGATTTTTCAATATTCAGGCTCAGCGAATACCTTTCGATATTCAAATTATTGATAGGCAACAAGGTGATGGAAGTCTTGCTGTATTACATACACTTCATAGTTGTTGGTTTACAGATACATCTACACCATATAAATCATCAGATTTTTTAGTTATACAAACAGCGTCATTTGATTGTTTAAAAATAACTACTACAAGAATGGGAGAAAGTGCTGCTATCGGCGGAATAAATGGAATTGGGTATGAATTCGATTCAATTGAAAGATCAACCGATGTTAAAGGCTATCAAGGAAGACTTGATCCTGCAGGATCAACATTTTCTAATAATTCGGGCGTTACTACAGATATAAAGGACGCTCTAGCTTCTGCCGGAAAGTTATTTGGAGCAGGAACACCAAGATAAAAAAAATTCAATCAGGAGAATATAAAAAATGGCTAATTATCCACTAACCGGGAGTACATTAAATAGCAAAATCTCAACTGGTCTGTCAACTCAGATTATCATCAAGGCTGGTACAGAAACAGTAGGTGCTATTCAAACATTGACGGTAAATCAGAGAAGAACACTTGAAAGAGTTAAGGAAATAGGTTTAGATGGTATCTTGGAAATAGTACCAAAATCTGCGCCAGAAGTTGATTTAGTTGTTAAGAGAATTGTTTTTGATCAGTTAAGTGTATCTGAGGCTTTCGCAAGGGGCTTTGTTAATGTCAAATCTCAAAGAGTGCCTTTTGAAATCTTAGTAATTGACAGAACTGGTGGAGATGATTCGCTATCTGTAATTCATAGATTTGTAAATTGTTGGTTTAATAGTATTGATGTCACATATAGTGCTGGAGATTATATTATTACTCAAGGAGCAAACTTATGGGCAGAAGATGTTAGTACAACCCGCAATAGCGAGAACGTTGCACAAGGTGGCGCTCGCGGAATTAATTATCAAATAGAGGATAGAGAGCGTGACACGGACAAAGGAAGTTATCGTGGAACAATGGATGCATCTGGAATTATCAACGCAGCATTTTCTAACTAACCTACCTTTTTCTAATCACATCTCTTATTAATAAAGGAGTAGTGTATTATGGAAATAACTCACAAAACATTTGGGTCTTCAGATCCAAATAAGGAAGAAGAAACAACCAACAAGAATGACCTTTTTCAATTATTAGAGCTTGGACGGATTACTGACGAGCTGAAAATTGGAGAAGTCTTGTTTAAAATGAGAACATTAAGTGCTGTTGAATTGAGCGGCATTTATAAAACATTTGGAGACTCACTTGGTAAAATGGAAGGAGAGGACGCACAAAAAGTTTTTGTAGAAGATAATTCTAAATATTTATCTCTTAGTTCAGCAATTTTAGCTCATGCCATAGAGTCTGTTAATAATATACCAATGGAAAATTTAATTGAAGATATTGATGATGATGTTATGGTATTAAAAAAAGATATTATTTCTAATTTTCAATGGCCCGTTATTCACGCTTTAATGGATTTTTATAATGAAATGGCTACACGAGCAAATACTGATTTTGGTACAGAATTAAAAAAATAATAAAGGAGCCAGGTCAACGGCTCCGATGGCTCATTTGTAAGACACTTAAAATTCCAGTTGACAGCAAATTTTTTCGTAATGTTAGCAACATACAATTAGAATGGTATAATTTAATGCTTCAACAGGACGAAATAGATAAATTTGAATTATTAAGAGATGTTGCTGAACATAATGCTGCGTTCCAAAATCCAGAAGCCGTCGACCAGGTTAGAAATGCGAGAGAGAGTTCGATTAACATACCTGATGAAGAATTTGAACAAACTGTTAAGGAACTTTTTGGGAGAGAAATTGATATCGATAATATGCAAGGTGAGAAGGCTCATAAAATCAGTCCATTAGATATTTATGATGATCTTGACGAAGTAGAATTCATTCCATTTGGAGAATAAAATATGAATGTAGGGCCAATAATACCGGTAAGTGGAATAGAGGAGACAAAAAAAAGCTTACAAACTTTAGGAGATGCCGCTATATCTACTACAAAGAAAGTAAAAGAGATTGGTGATGTGGCCGTTTCTGCTTCTAAATTTATGCAAGAATTTGGCACCAAGATCACTAAAGTTTCTGGAGGATTACAAAAAGCTGGTATTGATCTTGGCGGATTAACAGATGCTTTTAAAAACTTTTTTACTGCTGGTGTGGCTGGAGCATCAAATTTAACTAAAGCTATGGGTACTGTCTTATCAACTATTTCAAGCCAGCTAGTTAGAAATTTAATTGATCCCACAAAAGATGCATCTGAGTCTATTTCTAGTCTGTCACAAGGTGCCGGTGTTTTAAATACTTCATTAAAAAAACTATTACAAACTGAGGACATTGCCAGAACAGCTTTTTATACCACTTCTGGTGGCGTAAAAACTTATGCTGAAAGGATGAAAGAGGCAAATGATGTAGCCAGAGATTATCCTGCTTCATTACATCGCTCTGCTGTTGCCACAGGTTTTTTTACATCAGAATTAATTCAAATTGATAAAGCTGTTAAGGGTGTACCGGGAGCTTTTAAAGAAGCTAGGGTCTCTGCGTCAGATTATGGCGGTGTATTGGCTGGAGTAATGCTTACTCCAACTCGCGCCTCTACCGTAGCACTAAGAGGGTTAGGGTTTCAGGCATCAGAAATAGGTCCAAAAATTAATGCCCTATATAAAGACTTTGATCAAACGGGAAAAGAGGCTGTTTCTTCTTTGTCTACAATGGAAAGTGCTAGACTTATAACTGGCGTAAATGCAAAGCTGGCTTTTGAGCAGATATCTTCGGCCTCAAAAGCTTTTGCCATATTTGGAGGAAAGGCAGATGCCGCTGCTCAAACATGGACGAATTTCAATGTTGCTTTAAAAAATACTGTGCCAGTTAATGAAATTAACAAGTTAGTTGGCGATGTTACTAGAGGAATTGCCACTATGAGTCTTGAGCATAGAGCATTTATAGCTCAAATTAGTGGAGCTACTCCCGGATCAAGTATGCTGGGCGGGGGATTAAAAATGGAAATGGCTCTTAGGTCTCCAGATGGTATGGGCAAAAATATGGATGCCCTTACAAAAACACTTTCCCAGTTTGCTGGCGGCAAAATTATAACATTAAAACAAGCAGTAGAAATGCCAGAGCTAGAAACACAATTTGTATTACAAAGAAAATTACTAGGTCAACTATCTGGTGTACAAGGAAATGAACAGCAAAATAGGTTATTGGAAGTTCTTCAACAAACACAAGCTGGTGGAATGTCGAGAGTAACAGCATCAAAAGAAATGGGCAATCTAATGAAGAGTGGATCCTCACTACAAAAGCAAAATATTACTGGAATGGAGAAATTGACACAAGCAATGAGACTATCAACTCATGCGATAAATAATTGGATGCATAGATTTAATGATCCTATTAGCAAAGAAGTTGGTGCTATGGGGATGAGAGCGGCTCGTTCAACAAAGGGAAGATCAATGCCATTACCAGGTACTCTAAATGTGCAAGGAACAGTCCAACGAGCGGCAGAGCAAATGGCTGGAGAAAATAGAAATTGGGAAATTCCTGGTGGCACTCCAATGGCGGCGGAATTTGGATTTAGAAGACCTGACCAAAGAAAAGTTCCAACAATGCCTAAGCCATATGCTGGTCCCACATCTCCTGCAAAAACTGCCAAAAGATATATGCCGGGTGAAAGGCCCGCTGGAAGAATTGCCAAAAGATATATGCCGGGTGAAAGGCCCGCTGGAAGAATATATACTCCCAGAAATGTTACAGCGCGGCCACGAGCCGCAATTGGCATCAGAGCAGCCACTTCAGTAATGGGCGAATTAAAAACGGCACTTAATAACAATACGGCTCAAATAAAAGAAGAAATGACGACACCAATAAAAATAGAACTAGCGACTTCTTGTCCAGAATGCAATAAAACAAAAATAGATGAGGCCATTGGGCAAAGAACTGGGACTTACAAAAAAGGATAAAATATGACTACTAGTAGCTTTAACATAAGATTACAAAGATTTCCTGATTCTCCTGCGGCAAAAAGGGTTAGGCAATTAATTAAATGGCGCATTCCTGCTCAAGGATATGTAGATATGTATATTAATCCTCAGCTATTCAAAATTGATGAGCGTAAAATTGTAAAATATCAAAGAACAAAAGGTGGATATATTGTTCAGTATTGGGGAGAAGAGTTAACTAAAATTACTATGGATGGTTCAACAGCGGCATCAGGTATTGAAGGAATAAATATACTTCATGATGTATATCGGGCAGAACAAAATGCTTTTCAAAAAGTAGCTAAGTCTATGGCTGACAGATTAAATTCATTTTCTGTTGGTAGCTCTGTTAGTAACTTAGTGGGAGCTAGCTCTCAAAAACAGATGGGGCAAGCGATAGGTTCTGCTGTTAGTGGCTTATTTGGTGGGTCTTCTACTCCTCCAGTACTTCCTACACTGGGATCATTGGCCCTATCTGTGGAGCTATTTTATCAAGGATGGGTTTTCAAAGGTTTTTTTGAAAATTTTAGTATAACGGAATCAGTAGCTGATGGTCCGGGTGTTTTTAAATATAATTTAACTTTCGTAGTTACTGACAGAAGAGGAACTAGAGTAAATACAATGCCATGGCACAGGTCTCCTGGAACTACAAATAGTAGAACTGGCAGATATGTAAATTTTTATAGGTCGAGCGATACCGCAACGCCTATGAGTTTTGGAGAAGAAAAATAATGATAATTTTATCATCGCAAGCAGATGTCAACTTAGGTAATGGGCTAGGTTCATTGGGAAAAGTAATGACTGGGATATTTGGTGAAATGGGCGATCCATCTCAGGGGTCAAGTGGCTCTACTGGAATTAATAAAATGTCAGATATGGCATTAGGAATTTTTAGTAAAATTGCTGGTCATGGTGGTGCTGATGGCGGAAACTTTGATCCTAATTTTGTATATTCTGGAAAACAATTAGTCCCAGGAGGTTCTATTTCCGGTGGTAAAATTCCACCATTGGAAAATGCAAGTGTTAGGGAAGTTTATAATCAAACTCCTACAGCAAGCATATTAGTCAAAAAGAGAGCTTTTTCTTCTTTAAGCAATTTATATATTCCTGCTTTAATGGATACAGATGAATTATGGCTTTTAAGAGCAACTAAAAAATTATTTGCTAATAAAGTTTCTCAAGTGGCTGATTCTGAAAGATTGACAAAAATAAGTAATTTAGCTGCCCAAGGTCTTAGTACCTCAGCCTTAGTTACAAATATAGTTTCTAGTTTAAGCAATGATGTAATGGGTGGTATAGCAGCAAGTGATAAACTGGGAGAAAAAATAGGAGCACATGCTTTAGGATCATTTATAATGGAGCAAATTGCTAGAGCAAGATCTCCTGTAAGTATATCAACATGGTTTCAAGATCAATCATTGCCGATCATAGAGGAACTAGGTTTTGGCACAGGAGTTTTTGAACTTACAAATGTTGTGAGCTTTTCTACAAATTTAAATATTAGTGGAGAGGGAACTTTCAATCTTTCTATTGATGACCCTTATAGCATTATGCTTGTAACTGAGGGAGATATTGAAAAAGCAATTAGGGATACAGTTTTATCTGGCTTAATTTCAGTTGCCGATAAGTCTTCTGGCGTATTTTTAGCATCTGCTCAGTCATCCGATAATAAATTAACATCCTTAAGAACAGATAGAAATGTAAGCCAAATATCTTTTTCATTAAGTGTTGGAAATGAACCTGCTGTAAAGGCAACTATTGATGCTATAGGATATGGATTAACATTGGACAATTTAGATAATGTGGAATCTACACATAGTCTCACCGAGGCTGAAAAATCTTTATTTACATCAACATATAATAATTTAAATTCATATGCTAATCTCTCCAAGAAATCTTTAATGAGCGGAACATTAAATTTTAAAAAACATAAAAAAAGTGCTGAATATGTAAGAAAAAATATGCGTTTTGCTTATCTTGGAAAAAATATTATTCAACCAATGGATAAAGTTCATATTTTTATTGATTCTGCAACAAGAAAAGCTGGAGAGGGTGGAGATACAGAATCAAGTGACAAGGCGTTATTTGATTCTAATGGTGCTTCAATTGAAGGCATTGCTAATGTTGTACATAGTTTGGGAATGGATGAGTCAGGAGTCGATGAAAACTTATTAAAAGTTGAGTGGGATTTGAGTGGAAGACTTATACCGTTTGCGCAGTTTAAAAAAATTGTAACTACTTATAATAGCGGGATGCAAGTCATTTCTGGTCTTGTTTCTAATACTACAGACTCATTCAGTGCTGAATCTGGCGTTAATAGTGTATCAGTACAAGGCACAACAGAAATGGAATGGTTAAAAATATCACAATTTAATTCGGCACCTTCATTAGATCAAACTCAGGGAATAATTTATGATCCATTAACTCCTTTTGATTTCGACACTGATGTTTCTACTGGACTTCCAGTAGGGAAACCTAGATTAACGGAGGCTAATAAAAAACGATTAAGTGGAAAAGTTAAACTTTATGCTCATCATGGAGCTTTAACTGGTACTGGAGCCATAGAAAATAAAAATGATTTATTAACTAGCGATATTAAAAGACTTAACGGTGTTAATATGATATTGGCAGACCATGTACCAGGATTAGTATATAAATGGAAAGAGGGAATTGTAACTGTTGCGTATAATATGTCAACAGCTAACAAGTTTGATTCATCAAAAACTTCTGCCAAGCAACTAAGAAGGGATCATGGTTTTTTACATTCTAATAGTCCTTTTGATAATATGGATGTAGCTAATATATTAAGTATTTTAATTACTGGTCAACCCTATAATTATGTTTCTTTTCTTGATAGTGCTTTGAGAACTGGCGCTTTTATCCCAGATAATTTATTAAACGATAGTAAAGATTACTTTCATGTTTTACAAGAAGTTCAGGGTAGTATTAATTCTGTTCAGGGAAATTTCGTTCCATTTAAGCTAAGTACTATAAGTCCAGATCAGCTTAATAAAATGATTTTAAATAAAAATCAGTTAAGTAAAAAATCATTTCAGTTAACTAGACTGAGAAGTGAATATGCCAAATTAACTGATACCAAATATAGTTTACAATCTCCTTATTCTAAAAGTGCTACAAAACAGAAAGTACCAACAAGAATTGCTGCAGATCTTTCTGGAAACATAGAGGCTAAAATTAAAAATTTAGAGGATCAAATTAAAACAGCAGAAAATGAACTTGTTGCTTCTGGGAAAACCGCTGCTAAAGATCATAATGTTAGTATTCATGGAAATGATGTTGCTTTTGATTTTGAAAGCAATTTGGATGACAAGAATAAGGTGAAACTATTTGGCGATAATTTGGTTCACACTACATTAAAAAGAAAAGAAGATGTTGTATATAATCGCGATAAGACATTCTTTATAGTTTCTGATGAGTATGATAAAGATTATGATATTCAAGCAATGGCCATTGGATTAAAAGGCCAAACTAATATGTGGAATAGTACATGGGAAAATGTACATCAGTTATGTACAAAAGCTGTTGAGATTATTAATTTTGAATTCTTTATCAATACTCAAGGTCATTTAGAATTTAGACCTCCTCAATATAATAGAACTCCAATAACTGTTTTTGAAGCTATGATTAATTATGGTCAACAAACAGGAGCAAATTTGGTTCCTGAGTTTTTAACAAAATTGTTTGATAACAGAGAGGCCAGTTTGATTAATGAAGTTTTGAGATATGAGTGGTGGATTAGATTAAAAGCATCATTATTGGGAGCAAAAAAAGATATCTCTAGTGTAAACACAATATTAGGTAAAAATGGAGTTGATATACAATTTATTAGTGAAAGTGGAAACATTAATCAAGTTATTAATAAAGACTTGGCAATTAGCCAAGAAGAAAAAACTAAGATTTTATCTAGAATTAAAAAAGAAAATAATACTGTAGAAGCTTCTAATCTTGGATTATTTAGTGCTCAAGCACAATATAATTTACAAAGATCTTCCGTAAAAAATGTTTATTCATCTACTTCGGCAGACCCTAAGGTTAAGTTAAAAGATTTTGGAAGTAAAGATGCTTATGAAAATGCTGTAAAGGAATTGTCTAAACTAACGGGTAAGCCTATTGGCGATTTTGAAGATTTTACCAAGGCCAAGGTTGGTGTTTCTAGAAATGGTGTAATAACTCCTGCAACTGACATCTCAAAAATAGTTTCTGACATAGCGAGATTTGTAAGTCAAAGATCTAAGACATTGCGCTCTTTAGGAAGCGCTTTAGAACAAAGAAGAGATGTGGGGGAAGTATCTTCATCTGGTAGTTGGACTCTTTCAACTGGTGGAATAAGAAATGCTATTAACCAGCCAGATGGTCTGTATGGAAGATTAATAGAAGATAATACTAGAAACACATTAGGGCATATGTCTAAAGATAGATTTGTTATTATGGACAGTCACGTAAAAAGTTCATCATTTACGGAACAACCTCCTAAATTTACTTCTGTAAAAGTATCAGGGACAGATCCTATTGTTGGAAAGGGTGGTAATATTGCTGGAGGTATCCCACATTATACCGCCTTGGGCTCAGATTTTGATACATGGAGACAATATGGCTGGAGAACAGAGCAGAATTTTGATAGACCGTTCTTTTGGAGTGCTGAGGCACAATGTGCTCCTTATGCTAAAATGCTTTTAACAAGAGAGAGAAGAAATTTAGTACATGGCTCTGTTAAAGTCATAGGAAATGAATATTATCAATTGGGAGATGTTGTATTTTTAAATGAAAGACAAATGTTATTTTATGTTGAAGGAATTGGTCATACATTTGATTATAATAGTGGCAACTTTGAAACTAATCTAACTTTAAAATATGGTCATCCTCCAGGAGAATACATACCATCTCCGCTTGATATTATTGGCAAAAACTTATCTAATAAGGCCGGATCTCAAACAGCTTTTAGAGTTAGGCGAGAAAGAGGAAGGGTAGATAGATTGCTTGGGGTAATAAAGTTTGATCCTGGCAAACCAAATGATTTATTAGGCGGAACAAATGGTGCTAGAAATCAAAGCAGACTGGAAAGAGCTGCGACAATAGCAAAAAGCAATCTTGATCCATCAAATCCTCTTGAAAGTTCAAGGATTTACATAATGGGTTTTGGCGACAACAAATCTGAACAAAAAACTCAGACTGATGCGGTTAAAAATTGGTTTGCATCGCCAAAGCAAAATCCTTCTCCTACTCAAGCTCCTATTGGGGCTGGAGCTGCTGCCGCTGCTGGAGCTGCTGCCGCTACTGCAGGTGTAGGAGGAGTTTCTTCTAATAAAAATGTAATTGATGCTAAGTTAGTTCATACAGAAATGATTAATCAGACACTTGATTTAAGTGAATTAAGTAAGCTAGAAAGAGATTTAATAAAACAAGGTATAGTGGCAAATAACGAATCTTGGGCGCTTGATAGCACATTAAAAACAGTAGTAGAAGTTAGACTAAGACCTGTACCAATTGGTGGATGGAAAAAGAAAAATGCATGAAGGAAATTATCTTAGAACAGTAGCTGTAACAAGCGTAGACTATTCTCAAAATTCGGTTGAAACAATTTGGACTGATGATGGGGAGCCGGGTCCAACATTATCCATTCCACATCCATTTTCTGGACTTGGAGAGGGTGTTTTTGTAGGTATTAGACCAGGCACAATTATTGTCGTAGATAGAGGATCATATGAAAGATATATACCTTTAGCAACTATACCACTAAGAGCACTTTCCGCATCTGATATAGGAAGCATAGATGATGTTAGCATAGACATGTTACCTTTTCCAGAAATTGATGGCGGCGAAATTTTTCTTCAAGGGTCTCAGGGTAATGGTGTTTATTTAGACAATTTAGGAAATATTCAAACCTTCAATCCTTTTGGTGAGGGAACATTTCTTGGTGGAGATTCTGCGCGATCTTCACGAGTCGGAATTAATGTTATTCCGCCAACTCAATACATAATTTCTGAAGCTGGTCTTTTTGTAAATGGTATGGTTAGAAGAGATACTAATTTAGAATCAGAAGACGATTTGGATGTTATAGTTAGTCCATTAACTGATCCAGATTATGAACAATTTTTAGAAGAAGTAGGCAGAGATCCTTTAAAATCTGTGGAAATCATTTCTCCTGGACAACAAGGCTCAATTAAGGATGTAAATAAGAAAAATTTTAGAAATCCTGGTTTTGTAGAAAATAGACAACTCGTTCTTGAATATGGCCGTGAATTTGCTGTTTCCAATAGTAGTGATGAAATTAAAAGATTAAAAGAGGGTGTATTAAGTAAAGTTGACCCTAATAATAGACATGAAAGAAGAAATAATGTTCTTGGCATGTCTTTACATCACCCAAATGAATTAATCGAAATAGTTCATGGCACATTAGTTGATTTTTTTGGAAACCCATTAGATTTGAATAAGTCTAAATTGCCCGCAGTTAGTGCTAAAAATGAAAAAGAATATTATGAACAATTAGAATATAATGCCAGAAGGACTATAGTTTTCCTCAAAGAAATTAATACTAGAAAAGGATATTCGTTCAGATCAGATAATATTAAACCTTATACTTTAAAAGGCGCTCCTAAGCCCAACTTGTCAGAAAATAATTCTAGAGACAGGAGTAAATGGTCTGTAGCTGTTGACAAAGAGGGTGTAACTAAAATTAATATCCCAGCATCATCAGAAACAGGGAATGTTCCTGTTTTAGCTCGTGCTGAAAACTCAAGTTCTTTGGAGTTTGACTCAGATGGTAATCCTAAAAAAATAAATACAACAGATTCATTAGCGATTAGTCGTGATGCGAAAAATCAGCAGGATATTTTCTTAGACCAGGTTGGCCCCGGAGGAATCAGTGTTTCTGGTCAAAAGTACAAGAATAGATTATCTGGAGATTCTGCTGGATGGAATGAAGCTAAGGCAGCAGAACAACCTAAGGAAATTGAGGCAGGTACTGCTTTTCATGATATAACAAAAACTGCCGCTACTTTATTGGAAAAAGATGCGAATAGAGTTAGCACAGATGTGTCAGCAAATTCTCCTCCATCTGTTACAGCAGATGGTGGTGCCGTAAGTTCTTCTATAGACAATGAAGAGCCTACGGCTTTGGACAAAATTAGCAGAGATGATGCGGGAAGATTAAGTAGCTATCCAAATGCTGGTGGAAGAAGTGTACAAGCTAGTTTAGATGGTAGTCTTGAGTTATCATTGGGTGCTAATACAGTTGACAGAGTTTCTTGGATGCTTGATACTGCCGGTGGCATTGTGGCTAGATTAGGTAGAGACAGATATGGAAGAAGTGCTATAATTCAATCTGATGGTTCTGTGTTTTTAGAAGTTGGAGGCTATGACTATGTTGGAAGTAGTTCTTCGGATAAAACTGATACACGATTTGTTGGTGGTGGTGTATCTAGAACACAAGGTTTAAAAAAAGATACAAAAAGATTTAGGGCAGGAAAAGTAGTTATTAGAGTAAAGGGCTCTACAACTAAAACCGCCGATCAAATAATCATTATAGATGATTCTGGAATTACATTAGACTCATCTAAAAGAATAGATATAAATTCTAAAGGAGATTTGAATCTTCAGAGCAAAGCAGCTATTACTATTGATGCTCCAAGAATTAAATTTTTTAAGGACGATATGAGCAGAGAAATGCTTAGAATTCCCGGAAAGCCAATTACATAAGGAGAAAGAATGGCAGATAATAAAGACTTACAAAAACCAAAAAAAGATGAAAGATTAACATATACAGAATGGGTAAAAACTACTAAATGTAAATTGCCTGGTGGTGGAACTTTACAGGCTTCGCCTCCTCCAGATATGTGGAACTTGGGAGACATTGTTGTAGATCTTCAACGAGGATTAAACATGTTTGCTTCAGTTTATGCTATAATAGTGGCAATACTTCAAGTCATTATGTGTATTATAGAAATAATCTGTGCCTTAACAAATCCTTTTGCCTTGATAAAAGCAATTATTAAATTATTCGGTGTTTGTATTCCGGAATTAATTTTGGTTCTTCCACAATTGGCGGTTCTAGCATATATTATTTGTTTAATAAAGATTATAATTGCTATTGTAACATATATGATAACTGTTCTAATTCCTTTAATTCAAAATCTTATAGCTAATATTCTAAATATTAAAAATGCCATAGAGAACGAAGATGATGACGCGATTGCTGCTCTTGCTTTTAAAATTACGGCCATGATTAAAGAGGTATTAAATTTACTTGGAATATTGGCTCCATTAGAACCAATCATTGAAATGATTCAAGCTTTGTTGAGTTTAGCAATGGGATTTCCTTGTGATGATGATGATCCCTGTTGCGAAACATCTGTTTGTCCAGATGTTTTAAAAAATTATTATCTTGATGGGTATGATGGCGTATTAAAAACATATCTTTCTGGAGGGAGTTCATATGA
>Ga0080013_1001886_pt1 | contig 26339 bp, 31 predicted proteins | sample ETNvirenome_6_85_FD_69236 | JGI IMG/M metagenome (GOLD analysis project Ga0080013, IMG submission 69236) | Marine viral communities from the Pacific Ocean - ETNP_6_85 (SPADES assembly) (version 2) | ecosystem: Environmental > Aquatic > Marine > Oceanic | place: Pacific Ocean | collected 2013-06-19
AATCTCACCCCGTACAAAACTCCTCAAAACCGAAAGCTGAATGATGCTGAGAGGTAAGCCAGCGACGAAGACGAAGGCGGCGGCGAAGGCGGCGCCGGAGAACCAGCTCGCCGACCGGACGCGCGGCCGCAAGCTCGCGAAGGCGGCGACCTCGAAGGCGTCGCGCCGGAAGTCGACGCTCATGAAGTTGCTACTGAAGGACAAGCGACTGACGAAGGCGGACAAGGCCGCCATAAAGGCCGCAGCGAAGACGCCGCTCGACTCCTCCGACCTCGCCGCTATGGTCGCCTATCAAGTCCTCTTCACGCGCCGCGCCTACGAGGCCGACGAGCTGACGGCGAAGGACGCTATCGTCTCTCTAAACAAGGCGGCTTCACAGATGCAAGCGGCGATCCAGCTCGGCGAAGGCGACGCCGGCGGCGCGACCTCGATCGCCGTCGCGTTCTCGCTCGAAGGCCTGCCGAGCGCGGAGCATGGACTGGCGCGGCCGCCGCCTGGTCCGACTGGCGATATTATCGACGTCGAGGCGTAGATGCGCGTTGACCTTGACCTCGGCCAGATCTGGCAGCCATACGATCGGCAAGCTCGCTTTATAACTACGCCGGCGCTCTATTCGTTATTTTTGGGCGGCGTCGGTAGCGGCAAGTCTCACGCTCTTTCGGCCTGGGTAATCGCTCGAGCGCTGGCGAACCCTGGCGCCGAGGGCGCGCTCCTCGGCCGGACGACGCCGGAGATCCGCGCCGTCCTTCTGCCGCATGTCTTCGCGCGCCTCGAGGAGATGCAGGAGGCGACCGGCGTCTGCTATATCGCCGCCTATGACAAGGGCAACGCATGCCTAACTCTGATCAACGGTTCGACGATCCTATTCCGGCCCTATAACCGGATCGCGAAGGTGCGATCGCTAACGCTGACCTTTGCGGCCGCCGACGAGGTCGCCTGGAGCGAGGCCGATCCGGAAGAGGTCTGGTCAGTCCTGACCGGCCGCCTCCGTGGCCGAGGGCCGGCGCCTGGCCTCGGATTCGCGACCTCACCGAACGGCCTCTCCGGCATCGTCAAGCGCTTCGTCGAGGCGCAGCGGTCCTACGCCGACGCGGCGAAGGCGCGAGACGCCGCCGAGATGGCGAAGTGGGCGCGCTATCATGTCGTCTCGACGACGTCCTTCGATAATCCCTACAATCCTCCTCACTTCTTCGAAGCGCTCGGCAGCATGTCGAAGAAGCGTTACCAGCAAGAGGTCGAAGGCAAAGTCTTGCGGCCGGTCCATACCGTCTGGCAACTCGAGGCGCGTCATATTATCCCATGGCACTGGCGCGACCATCCGAAGCTGCCGCGCGTCTATGGCGTCGACTGGGGAGGCCAGGGGCATCATGTCGCGATTATGGCGCAGGTCGAGGCCTCCGGCCGCTGGGTCTTCGCCGACGAGTTGATCTGCGACGAGATGCCGCGCGGTCAATTCCAAGCGCGCTTGCATAACTGGATCGACATGCACGGATCCGATCCGCCGGCGCTGATCGCGGTCGATCGCGCCGTCCCTGTCGAAAACCAGATGATCCAGGCCCGCTACCGTCGCTCACCGGTCCGCTGGATGGAGCGCAAGGAGGACCAGCAAGTCGCGCGCGGCGTCGAGCTGGTCCGCGACTTGATGGATCCCTACGATTGCGATCCGTCGCTCTACTGGTCCTCGTCGCTGGCGCAGACGTTTACCGGTCCGACGGCGCCGATCGTTCCGGCTATGCGCGGCTACGTTTACCACCTGGACGCGGCCGGCCAGCCTGGCGACCGGCCGAAGAAGGACAACGTCCACGATCACATCTGCGACGCGCTTCGATACGTCGTCCTCGGATCGGCGCAGATGCCGAACCTGCACGGCGGCCGCCGGCTACAAATGCCGGCGCTCGCGCCGACAAAACCGGACGCCGCGATTTTGCCCGGAAACTCTGGACGCCAGATCCACTAGCGGCTAGTCTATTCGCCGGAGGCCTACGAATGGCGCTATTTGCAGTCGGCAACTTGTATCCTTTCGACCGCGTCGAGCTGCAACGCAAGTCGCGCCAGCTCGACGACTTCGCTCGAGGCGACTTCGCGAGCATCGCCTCCGAGCTTGCGAAGGCGTATCAGAATACGACCGGAATGCAGGAGCGCTACGTTCCGCTGGTCCAGCGCTACGTCGACGAGCTCGCCGGCCTGTACTCGCCGGCGCCCGTCCGGACGATCTCCGGCAGCGGCGGCGATCGCCTGGCCGCAGTCTATGAGGACTCCGCACTGGACGAGGCGTTCGCCGAGGTCGAGGCCGTCGGCCGCATTCAGCGGACCGCCGTCTGCCTGTTCCTGCCGGACGGTCCTGGTAGGGTCCGGCCGCTGGTCCTGCGACCATGGCAGATCGAGGTCGAGGCCGGCGATCCGATGCGCGCTGACGACGTCCAGTCGGCCGACAAAGTCACGATCCAAGTCCCGCAACAGGTCGTCGCCGGTCAAGTGATCTACGGCGAGCTGGTCTTGACGAGGTCGGAGATCTATCGCGTCCGCCGCGCCGAGCGAATCCCCGTCTACGGCGAATCGTTCGAAAACCCGTTCGTCGACGGCCGCTATCCGATCGCCGTCCTCCGCGCTGGCAAGCCCGAGGCCGGCCGGTTCTTCGCGCCGGTCAATGAACCGTTGCTGAACCTGCAAGTCGCGCTCTGCTTGCAGGAGTCCGACACCGAGCATCTGATTCGGTATCAGGCCTATGGTCAGAAGGTCATCGAGGGCGCGACGCACGCGCAGCAGGTCGAGGAGCTGAAGGTCGGACCGGACAACATACTAGCGCTAATCGGCGGCGATCCGCAGGCGCCGGCGCCGCGCCTGGCGATCGTCGGGAAGGATCCGCCGATCTCGCAAATCGTAACATGGCAGGAGTCGCGGATCCGCCTCTTCGCCTCGCTCCTGGGCATCTCGGCCGACGCATTCCTTCGCGTTAATACGGCGTTGACGGCCTCGGCGAGAATGTTCGCCGATCAGGACCGGCGCAAGGTCCGAGACAAGATCCGGCCAGCGATGATGCGCTTCGAGCGCGAGGCCGCTCGAGCGATCGCCGAGGTCGTCAACTTGTCATCGGCGTCGTCGATCGACGCCGCCGGCCTGGTCGTCGGCGTCCGATGGGACGACGACGTTCCGAGCGTCGACCCGCTGCATGACGCGCAGGCGCGGAAGATGGACATCGAGCAAGGCTTGACGACGGCCGCCGAGATCGCCTCCGAGGCGCGCGGCCTGGATCGAGACGCGGCGCTCGCGCTCGTCCTGGCGAATCTGGAAGAGACGAAGGCGATGCGCGACGACGGCGGCGCCGTACAAGAGACGGCGCTAAATGGCGCGCAGGTTACGGCGCTCGCCGACATTGTCCAGCGAGTCGCGACCGGACTCCTACCGGCGCGAGCTGCCGAGATAATGATCGGCGCGGCATTTCCGCTTCTGCCGGAGGGATCGGCGCAGATTATGACGGCCGAGGCGGCGTCTTTCGTCGTCGTCGCGCCTGGCGCGCCGCCGTCGCCTCCGGCGCCTCCGGCCGCTCCGGCGCCTCCGGCCGCCGAGGCCGGCGAGGCCGGCGAATGATCGCGATCGTCCCGAAGTTCTCGAAGAGCGTCCGAGAAGATCAGGCCGCGCTTGATCGTCTCGACAAGCCTATCCGGATCGCGACGGCGGCGGCGCAGCATTTGCAAGAGCGCTTGCATCGAGGGAAGACGGCGACGCCGGCTAAACCCTACAAGAAGAATGCGACGGCCGGACCTAAGAAGAGGCGCCGGTTCTATATCTCGACGGCGTACGCCGAGGCGGCCGGCGTCGGCAGCAAGACGAACTGGAAGTCCTCGGCCGAGTTTCATGCAGCGATCGGCGGCAAACCTGGCATCGCTACGGGCGAGATGATCGATGGAATCCAGGTCCGGAACAAAGGCACACGCTCCGCGCTGATCGACTTCGGCCGATCCAGCATCGGCGCTCGGAGCGAACGGTCGGCGCGGACGCGCATGGTTAAGGACGCAAAGGGGAACAAGGTCTTCCAGGTTTACACGGACCACAAGGGCAAGCGACGCGCGCGAGCGAAGCGCGCGCTCGCCAGGGATGCCGATGGCAACGTCCTGCGGCGGACGAAACCGACGAAGGTCCGGAACGACAGGAAGGCCGGGACCGTCTTCGCGAAGCTCCGCGTCGCCATGTTGCAACTTACGCCGTCCGAACAGCTGGCGATGCTGGACGCCGTCGCCATCGAGAGCGCGCGATCCGTCGGCGTCCTATTCGCCATGCAGGCGGCCGTCGCTTTTAACGACGGCGATCTCGTCTTGCGTTATCGGATCCTTAAACGATTGGGAGTTGGAGTATGACAGAAGCCACCGCGAACCCTATCCAGTCCGGCGCAGCGCCGCTCGTCGCGACGCCTGCAACCCCGGCCGGTCCCGCAACTCCGGCCGATCCGGTCGCGCCGGCCGCCGGCGGCCCTACCGTAGCGGCGCTGATCGCGGAACTCGGCGCCGTGAAATCGACCCTAGCAAGCCTCGAGTCCGCAAAGGTCGATGCTGATAGCGCCGCCGAGGCCGCTCGTGTAGCGGCGTTGTCGGACGCCGAGGCCGCCTCCGAGGCGCGCGCGAAACTCCTCGGAGAGATCGAGACGGAGAAGGCCGCGCTCGCCGGCGAGCGTCGACTCCTCGTTGACGGTCGCCGCGCTGCCGCGCTCGATCGGATGGGATTCGATCGGCGTCTACATTCGCTGGCGCCGGCCGGCGATCCTGCGACGGCCGAGGGCGCCGCCGCGATCGACGAATGGGCGGCGGCGAATAAAGACCTCGCGCGCTCCGCGCCTGGCGGCGCTCCGGCCTGGTCGCCGTCGCCGAAGTCGAATCTTTCACGGATACTTGGTGGCGAGATCAAAAACCCTTTGATCTCGCAGGACTCAGTTAGCAAAATGCTCGGAGGAAGCTAGATGAACAGCGATACAAAGAAGGTGCTAGACCGGCGACGTAAGGAGGCGGCGTCCGATCCGCTGCCGCTTCCTAGCGGCGAGCTGGTCATGCCAACGCCGCAGGAGATGAAGGACGCCAAGGCGCGCCGCTCCGAGGCGAAGCGCGACGGGTCCGAGAACCTACCTCCCTGCCACGTCGTCAACTTGGACTATAAGAAGTGGGCGTCGGCGATCGTCGACCTCGACGGATCGGCCGATAGGGTCGCGTCGGCGCGTCGCGCCTATGCTCGTAAGGGGTATACGAAGTTGCGCGGTGATCCGATCGTCGTCGGGTTCTCGCACGCCGAGGTCTGGGTAAAGGACCGGAAGCTCTGGATCGCCGATCGCGACGATCGAGGACTCCGGATCGAGGCCTCCGTCGCCGCTGGCGTTATGTCGGACTCCGTCGTCGCGCCGTCGAACCTGCGGGGGATGCGGCCGGTTAAGCGTTGACAACGGCCGGCGGCCGGCGCAAGATGGCCGCGCCACCGCGACAACATCACGCACCCTGCAACGTCCGACGGGGGATAGTAGTCGGCCTGCCTTGAGGGGTATGTGATGGCTAACGCCTTCGATAGTAAACGAATCGTCCAACAGAACTTTCTTACCGGCCTCGCCGAGAACACGCCGGCCTTCGTCCGCGCTGGTGGTCGCATTGCGACTGGCGCTCCTGGCGAGTTCCGCGTCGGCGGCCGAGCGATCGGCGGCCTGGCTGCGACTTTGTCGAAGACGTCGACCAGCTCGACGCCGACCGATCTGAACACTGCCGAACTGGCCCACTCGACCGTCAAGAAGGTTATTCATCACACGGTGACAACCGAGGCGCTCGGCAGCGAATACGCTCTCGAGGGCGCCGGGATGGAGTTGGCGAATAAGGTCGCGGTATCATTGGATAAAGACTTCTTCGATTTTCTCGAGGGATTATTTACGGCAGCTCACCCCCTTGCCGGCGGCGGTTCGTTCGAAAAGGGTGCTGCGAAGAAATACATCGACACCGGGTTGGCCTATCTGGCCGGCGAGGCCGGCGCGGGTACTCAGGACAACTTGATCACGGCGGCACTCTCGGAGGCGGCGCTCGATTCTGGGATCCAGTTGCTCAACAAGTATCGCGACGATCGCGGCGTCCCGCTCCATCTCGGCATGCGCGGCAACCTCCGGCTGGTTGTCGGCCCGAAGAACCGCAAGACGGCGCGCGAGTTGGTCTTCTCGGAGATGTCTGGTGCCGATCTGGCGATCAACAGCGTCGGCGAGTTGATCTCGGACGTCGTCGTCTGGAACTGGACCACAGACGAAGACGACTATTTCATCATCGACGCCAGCAACTCGCCCGTCGGTATGTACATCGCCGAGGCGCCGACGGTCCGCGTCGCGCCGCAGACGAACGGCCTGTTCGTCGACATGATCGCCGAGTATCAGGCCGTGGCTTTCAAGCTGCCCTATGAGTACGGCATTATCGGCAGCAACGTCGCCTAGCTCAATGATCCGGCCTGGCCGGCGTCCGGCATTGCCTGGCGCCGGCCTCGGCCGGAGGCGGCCGCTATGACCGATCGCGAACTATACTTCGACGGCGCGACTCCGGTCTATCTGGACGCGGACCTCGTCGCGACGTCGGCGACGCTGTCGGTCGTCAAGCCTGACGGAACGCAGCTCGAGGCGCCGACCGTTACGCTACCGACCGCGTCGACAACGGTCGCGGCCGGGTCGACGCCGCTGGCGCTCGTCCTCGCTAGTGTTACCGGCGTCGCCGTCGGCGAACCACTACAAGTTGTGTCTGACGGCGTCACCTACACCGTCATCCCTGCGCGGATCGAGTCGTCGACGAAGACGCTGACGCTCGTCAACGGACTACCGACGACGCCGGACACCGGGTCGACCGTCAAGGCGACGCGCCTGACGGCGAGCGTCGCCGCGCCTGGCGTCGCGCAGATCGGCGGAGGTTTCCGCCTGGCCTGGACGTACTCCGACGGAACGACGACGAAGCGCGAAGGCCTGCCGGCCTCCGTCGTCCGCTGGGAATGGCAAGCGCCCGTTGCTGCGGCCGACGTTCAAGAGCTGCTGGTTCTCGAGTTCGGCCAGACGCGCTCGGACGAAGCGGCGACGCGGATCGCCGATCGCGTCAATGGGAAGATGCGCCTCGCCATCGAGCGGACCGGCCGGCGTCCGTGGCTGTATCTCTCCTCGGCGATGTTCGAGGACTCGGCGCGAGCTGGCGTCCGGTACGAGCTGGCGCTGCAAGGGCTGGTCTTGTCCGGTTCCGTCTATGAGGCGCAACGCGAGTTGCGGTTCGCTTTCGACGACGCGCTCTCGACTGTGATCCAGGGACTCGCCAGCTACGACTCCGACGCTAGCGGCGACCTCTCCGCCGCCGAGATGCGCCCGCTCCACTTCTCAATTCAAGCGAGGCGCTGATGGATACGGCGTCGATCCTCGGATTGATCAAGGCGCGGATCGAGGCCTTGACCCCGACGACGCAAGTCGGCGGCCTGGACGATGTTTTCCGGTGTCATATCGGGACGAGCATGGTCGCCGGCCGCCGGCAGATTCTAATCGAGGCCATGGCCGGCCGGCGCCTCCTGCGCGGCGGCCAGACCTGCAACGATTGGGAGACGACGATCGAGATCACGGCGCAGTATCCGGAGACGCGGACGGAGTCCGGCGTCGACACGATTCTACAGACGGCGGTCGAAGACGCCGAGGACATTTTAGACGACCTCTACACATGGTCGACGACGACGAACGGGATCCTACGGATGGATCCGGAGATCGGCATCGCATCCGACGAGGGCGACGGTAGCCTGACAGTCTCGCGCGCGATCGGCATCACATTTGAAAGGAGCTAACAATGGCCGCTTGGAATGATCATAGTCTTTTGGCCGCATATCAGACGGCCTTCGGAACTCCAAATACAACGGATTCCGACTTCGTCGCGCTCCATTGCGAGCGGCCGGAGGTCAAGTTCGAGCATGAACTCACCGAACTTGATTTGCTGACGGGACAAGTCGGCGCCGCGCCGGAGCGTCTTGTCGGCCGCCGGTCCGGTTCAATTCGCTTTGCGTTTCCGGTCGAAGGCCTCGTCTCCGGCTATACCGGCAGCGAGGATCCAGGCGATGCCGCGCCGGCTGGCGAAGAGGTCATCCCGCCCTGGTTCTGCCTGATCGCGAACGCGCTCGGATCGAATATGTCGGTCGTCTCGTCGAACACGAACTTCTGGAGAGGCCTCGGTTCGAGCGTCTCGCAGTATACGGAGAACGGAGTTACCGCTGCGGACACTACGACGTCCGTGGTCAAACTTGACGACTCGACGCCGTCGAATAGGGTCGACGTCGGACAGCTGATCGTTACCGCGTTGTCGGCGACCGATACCGCGCCGCAGGTCGGTTGGGTCAAGACCAAGGCGACCGCTACGCCATCAACGATCACGCTCTTCGAGGCGTCCGTAAACGCCGTTGCCGACAATGACGCGCATGTGTACGGAACGACGACGGCCTACGCCTCCTCGGAGATCACGGAGACGGCGCCGATCACGTTCCGCTGGGTCGGCGCGAACGTCGTCCAGTGTTACGATCTCGAGGATTCGTTCTGCGAATCGTTCAAAATCTCGTGGGAGTCTGGGGCTGTGCCGGTCTGCGAGTTCAGTTATAAGTTTTTCAACTACCAGCGGAACAAGCTCGACGGCGAACTCGAGGTTCCGGCGGCCTACAATCGGATTCCGCAGCTCATCGGCAGCAACAACGCACGGGCGACCATCGACGGGTCGAACCGCTGCGGATTGGAGAACTGCGAGTTCTCCTGGGCGGCCGGCAGTCTCCGCGTTACGAAGTGTCACGGATCGACGAATGGGATCTCCGCCGTCGAGGTTCTCGCGCCGCGCGTCCGGATGGCGTTCTCCGTCCTCGACGGCGGAACCGGTGACGACGTCTACGACTCCGCCGGCAGTACGGCGAACCTCGGCCAGTACGAATGGTTCTCGCGCCTCGAGCTGGCGGAGTCGATCTCGGTCGGCGTCTATGTCGGGTCACAGGTCGGCAAGATCCTGTCGATGCTAATTCCGAACGGCCGTATCGTCGCGACGCCGGACGTCCAGTTCCGCGATTCCTCCGTCGCATACGGTTTGCAGATCGAGGCCGCCGCCTATACTGCGGACTCAACGGACACGGCCGAAACTTCGGCCGACTCGCCGATTAACTCCCTGGGTCGCGTCGCGCTTGGATAGCCTAGCGCGGCGCCCCTCTCCGGCCTCCGTGGTGGCAGGTCGGAGAGGGGTTTATAAACTGCGCCGCCATACCATCGAGGCCACCGCATGACATACAGTGTAACGATCGACAAGGAACCGAGGGACGTCGTCCGTGACGACGAAACGGCGCGCATGGTTCCGGCGAAGAAGGGATCCAAGGGTCCGATATTCTCCGTCCGCGCTCTGGACTATTACGACGTCCAGGCCGTCTATGGCGGCGTCGATACGCATGAGCAATGCGCGATCGCGTTCCGGCGCGGCCTGGTCGCGATCGACGGCGACGCCGACAAGGCGGCCGACTTCGTCGCGTCGCCGGCGGCCGAGTATGGCGGCCCCCTCTGGCGGTATCTATGGGACGCCGCGCTGGGAAACTCACAGACTGGGTAGGGGATCCTGTGACACATCAAGGCGTCAAAATGTCCTTTGTGTCTTCCTTACCCATTCTGATCAGGATCGGCCGGAAGGCCTCGATGCTCCGCGCCGCTCTCGGCTGCCGCAGCGCGCCGCGCTTTCATGCGCCGGCGCCTGGCTCTCGGAGCGTCCCTGATCTCGATTGGAGCCACTGTCCGATCGATCTGCTAGAGTCGCCATTCATGCGCGCGCTCTATGGGCTGGATCGCCTGGCGAGGGTCGCGCCGTTGACCGGCTGGCCGGAGAGGTTCGCTCCATGGGTCGTCGTCGGTCTGATGGTGTTGCGTGAGGAGGCGAGCTGATGGCGACCGCAGTCGCGAGACAACAAAACATCATTGAGATCCGAGGCGTCGACAACGCCTCCGAAGCGTTGAACAAAGCGGCGAAGTCGATGGCCGGCCTGCAACGGCAGACGGACAAAACCGGCAAGGCCGGCAAGAAGACGGCGGACGAGTTCGGGAAAGGATTCGCCGCCGCCGGCGACGAGGCGGCCGGCCGAGCTGGTAAACTGTCGACGGCGCTCTCGAGTCTCGGCGACTTCGCCGGCCATTCGGAGGGAAAGTTCCGGCAGGCCTCCGAGGCCGCCGGCGCCTTCGACGACGTCCTCACTCTCCTGCCTGGTCCGATCGGCCTCGCCGCCGCTGCGGCCGCCGGTCTGACGACGGTCCTCGTCCTGCAAGCGAAGGCGGCGCGCGAGGATAAGGCGGCGCTGGACTTCGCGTTCGGCGGAGATGTCGCGTTCAAGATCCGCAAGATCGGCGACGACCTCGGCCTCTCGCGCGAGGCGATGGTCGCGCTCGGCAACGCGGCGCGAGATACGAATCGGCCGTTCGAATCAATGCAGGACGACCTCGAGGACGTCGTCGCGCGCGCCGAGGCCGTCGGCGAGGACGGGTCCGAGGCCGTTCTAGGGTTCGCGAAGTCGCTCTCCGAGGCGGTCACTGATACGGATCGGCTGCGAGGCCGCCTCCGCGCGCTCGGCGTCGAGGTCGCGAAAGTCGATTTCACGAAGGTCGCCGGCGTCGGACAAGCGGCCGAGGCGAAGAAGGAGAACGAGGGGTTCGAGACGGAATTAGCAAGTCGCGAAAAGATTCTCCAAGCGGCGGCGAAGCGCGAGGCCGCCGTCCTCGCCGGTCGCATTACGGCTACGAAGAAGGTCGGATTTATCGGCCGCGCCGCGCGCGCCTTGCTGGATTCCGACGAGACGAAGGCGATCCGCAAGCGCGCACAGGAGCGTCTTCGTCTGCAAGTGACGATCGACCGGAAGGCCGCCGAGGATTCGATTAACAATCTGAAAGCGAACGCAAGGGCGAAGGAGGGCATCTTTTTCCAACAAGCGAAGGAGACTGAGGCTCACATGCTGGCCGAGTCCGATCGAGCGCTGGCCGCGAATGCTGAGGCGTCGCGCGTCCTGGCCGCCGACCGGGCGAAGCGCGAGGCGGCGCGCGAGGCGGCGGCGAAAGCGCGGCGACGAGCGCGATCCGTCCGAGCGCGCGCCGACCGGAAGGCCGCCATCGAGCAGGAGATCAGGGATACGGCCGAAGGCGTCAAGATTTTGTTCGACTTTGATCGAGAGCGGCTGGACACGCTCAGGATCGAGGCCAGCGCGCAGGCCGACCTCGCGACCACCGATGCTGGTCGAGTGGACGCAGCTCGCCGGCTGGTCGACCTGGCCGAGCGGCGCGCGCTGCTCGAGTTGCAGGCCTCCAAGCTCTCCGACGAGGACGCTCGCCGCCGAGCGCGCGTGATCAAGTCGCAGGCCGCCGCGCAGCGCGACCTAGCGGCCGCGAACGCATTGTTCGACAAGGCCGACGCCGCCGACGCGGCAAAACGGGAGGGACTCGACAAGCTCGCCGCCGATTTTAAGGAGTTCTCCGTTACGTTCTCGCAGTTCAATTTCGGCGCGCCTGGCTCGGCCGCCGCCGACTTGCAGAAAGGGCTAGTAGTCGCCTCCTCCGCCGCCGCCGATGTTGTAAAGAATCTCGACAATATCCCGAAGGCGGCCTCCGCCGCCGCCGCCGGCGTCGGCAAGGTCGGCGCGATCGTGATCGATAGCACTACGGCGCGGACGCGCGCTTCGATCGATGCCGATACGAAGCAACGCCTCTCGACGGCGAAGACGGAGGCGGAGCGGACCCAGATCATCGAGGACGGCGAGAAGCGCAAGGCCGCCGCCGTCGAGGCCGCCGAGCGACGGAAGGCCGCTCTGATGGCGCTCGTCGAGGTCGCGCAGGTCGCGGCGAATTGGGGCAACATTCCGGCGATGGCCGCCCATGGCGCGGCGGCCGCTATGTTCGGCGCGATCGCAGGAGGCGCGATCGGAACGGCCGCGCCTGGCGGCGGCGGAGCTGGCGGCGGAGCTGGCGGCGGATTCAACGCGGCCGGCGGCGGCGGCGGCGGAACTGCGGCCGGCGGAACTGCGGCCGGCGGTATAACTAACGTCTACAACTTCAACCAGCCCCTGGTTACGAAACAGCAGATCGGCAAGTCCGTCGTCGACACCCAGCAGTCCCTCGCCCTGACCGGCCTCGATCGGCCTGGGGGAGTCTAGGATGATCTCCCTCCGGACCTCCGATAGCTGGACGGCGCTCGTCGTCGCCGTTACCGTCGCTCCCGATCCGGCGGAGACGTTTACGAATACGGCGACCTCGGCCTACGAGGCGATGGTCGCGTTCGACTCCTGGCTCAACGACGCCGGCCGCGCCTGGTCTGGCGCCGTCACGTTCGGCTGGACATGGTCGCGCGACTCGACGACCGGCGGCGCGCTTCTAGTTCTGACGGCAACCGGCGGCCTTTTCTCGATCGATGGCGGCGCGGCGTCGACGCTCGGATTCGCCGCCGGCGGCGCGTGGGCGTCGGTGACAGGATCGGCCGCTCTCGGAACGATCGCGCCGATCGGCGGCGTCGCCGTCCGCGTTCATATGCGCCAGCTCGCCGCCGGCGACGCCTGCGGCGACGGCGTCGTCCGGCCAGGGGTTCCAGGCGCGGCGCACTATCGGCCGCGCGTCTCGTTCGTCGGCGACTCCCTCGACACGGCGCGGACGGCGGCGATGCTCGCGACGGCGTCGAATCCGCGCATCGTGATCGTCTGGCAAAAACACCTCGACGAATGGCGGACGCTCGCGCTCGGACCGGTCAAGCGCTCCGTCGCCTCGACGCATCATTATAGGTTCGATCTGGACGTCGCCGGGGAGGTCGCCTGATGGCCGATAACGGACCGCAGATCATGGCGTATTGTTACAGCGAGGGTCCGGAGAGCGGCGCCTCCGCCGAGCTAAACGCTAATTCGACGATGATGACGATCGAGCAAGCGACGCCAGGGACGACGGACTACGCTCGGCCGACGGAGCCGGAATTATTCTCGGATCAACTCGACACGATCCGCGCGGAGTGGGATCTATCCGCGCCGGCCGGCCTGTATTCGTTCACCTACGACGACGGCGCTCGTCGCCTGTCCGTCCAGTCGGAGAACTCCGTCGCGTTCCGTCCGCAGATGTCCGGCACCTCGGCCGCATGGTTCGGGTTTACTCAAGACCTCTCCTCCGGCTGGGCGACGGACTGGACGGCGGCGTCCGCTCCGGCCGGCGTCGCCGACCTCTTCGCCGTCGAGGTCGCTCCGGCCGAGGATGCGGCGCGCGTCGATCTGGCCGAGTATCGTCACGGTCGAGCGGTCGCGACTGTCTGGGGCAATCGTCAAGTCCATCGCGTCAAGTTGACTTTCCGCAGCTCGACGAAGGCTCAGATCGAGGCCGGCTATCTGACGTCCGGCCGCGTCCGGATCTGGCAGAATGGCGACTCGACGGTTTATAGCGCGACGAATGTCGACGGCTACATCGACGGCTGGATCGGCGCCGCTGGCGAGATAACCGAGGACGGCGACGTTGGCGGCCTCTGGACGATCTCGCTCGTCGTAGGGGTGGCGCGATGATCTGGGACGCCGTCCGCTATGGCTGGAACACTCATCTCTGGCTGACGATCGCCGGCGTGCCGGTCGTCTGGGGGGAGTCGGCCAGCGGCAAAACGCTGCCGGCGGACTTTCCGACCGAGGACGGATCGCTCTCGATCGACGCCTCCGCCGAGATCGGCACGGAGAAGATCGACCGGCAGCGCGGCATCGCCGCCGGACTCGGCCTGTCGTTTAAGCTCCTCGATACGGCGGCGACGCGCGACTGGCTGCGATCTCCGTCGAAGACGATGACGCTGACGGCGGACCAACCGGCGAGCGGCGCCGGATCGACGGACGCGACGGTCGACGATTCGACCGGCTGGAGCAACGGCGACGCGATGTTCCTGGGCATGGAAGCGCAGACGATCGGCGCCGTCGCGTCTGGGACTTCGCTGACTGGCATAACGCGAGCCGAGGCCGGAACGCTCGTTTATGATCACGCGACAGGGTCGACGGCGCAGACCATAACGGACCGGCCTCGAGTCTGGCGCGGCCGAGACGTTATTCTTTACGCCTCGCCTATCGATCCGTCTGGATATATCACCGGCGCGACGCTGGCCGAGGACGCCGTCGAGGTCTGGAAAGGGCGCCTCTCCGGATCGCCTCGCCGAGAGCGCGACGGGTTCGCCTTCGAGGCCGTCGCGTTCGACCGCGTCCTCGATCAACCGCTGATCGGCGAAGTCTCCGGCAAGGTCGAGGCCGCGATCGGAAAGCTCGAGGTCAAAACCGGCTGGAAGTTCTCCGTCTCGATCGACGCCGTCGACTCCGCCGGCGCGTCGCTCTGGTCCGGAGGGTATGCTCTGATCGGGTTTCCGTTCAAGGGCGACACGGACGGCGACATGCTGGCGCCGGCTGAGATCCGTGATCGGATCGTGGCCGAGTTCGCCGCCGCCGTTACGACCGCCTCGGCCGGCGCCGAAGTCGGCGGCCTGGTCTTCGGAGGGTCCGGCGACTGGCCGACGACGGCGCGGATCGAGATCGTCCTCGACGCGAATATCTATCGCGTCGACGTCTCGATCTTGACGGACTTCGCGCAAGTTCCGATCGAGAATAGTCATGAGTTCAAAGGGGGCATGGGCGGCGCCGTCAACGCCTTCGTCAAGACGGCCTGGGACGGCATAACGCCATGGGCGCTCGACATCGGCAAGCCGAAGGTTTTCGACGCGAACGCCACTACGACCCTTTCGCTGACGATCAAGTTGGACGAAGGCGCGCCGAGCGACGTCTCCGCGCCTGGCGTCGCCAAGGTCGGCGAGGATCTGTGGACGTTCTCCGTCGCTGCGACTTCGAACGCAAAGCTCTACCTGGGCGGGATGCAGCCACTCGTGCCCAGTAAAGGCGTGCTGGCCGGTAATAACGCCGTCGGCCAGTCCGTCTCGATCCTCTTCGAGGACTCCGGAACGCCGGCGCTAACGATGCTCCGGACGATCCTGTCGTCCGGTAACGGCCAGCGCTCGGCGACCTACGATACACTCGAGCGCGGCCAGGGTTACGGCCTGGCCGAAGCGGACGTCAAGCTGGACAGCTTCATCAAGGGCGGCGAGCCGATCACATCGCTACCGATCAAGATCAGCCATGCGGACCAGTCCTTCGCCGACCTCTTCGGCGGCCTGCTCGGAATGTCTCGCCGCGCCGTCGTCGCTCGGCCGGACCTCTCCGACGACCACGCTATCAAGCTAACGCTCGTCCGGACGTCGCCTTACGGGTCGACCTATGCGGCGACGATAACCGACGACGACCTCCTCTCCGCCGAAGGCGATCCGATCGAGTCCGTCGAGTCCGCTTCGGTTCCGAACTCGATCACCGTCCGGCGCCAGCTCCCCGGCGAGGACGACAAGGCGGCCGATCGGTTCGTATTCAACGACCTTGCGACGGCCGACGTCATCGGCAAGGTCGAGGCGACATTCGCTATTCCGACGGAGTCCCGCGACACTGTCCGCGATCTGGCCGAGGACGTTATTCCGTCGCGCCTGGCGAGCGATCAGATGTTGCAGGCCGTCGAACTCCGCGTTGGTCCATGGGTCGCCGCCTATCCTGGCGACATCGTCAAGATCAGCGTCACTCACCCGGCGCTCTGGACCTGGAACTCGTCGCCTGGCGCCGTCGGATACTCCGGCAGCGCTCTAACCGTCGGCCGGCGCATGTCGCCGACGTCGAGCGCCGTCATCCTGACGGTCCTCATCGACGGCCAGCTATCCGTCCGGTCGCTCTCGCCGGCGATGCTCGTCTCGGCGCATACCGGAACGGCCGCGAATCCGGCGACGCTCGACGTCCCTCTCGGACTCAACGACGGGTATATCGTCCACCTCGAGCAAGCGCTCGACGACGCCGGCGGACCGATCGAGCTGTATCATTACGTCCCCGGTGACGCCGAGGGCGCGGCCGAGTCCTACACCGTCTCCGCCGTTACCGATACCGGATCAGTCTGTAGACTGACGATCGACACAACGACCGGCGGCCATTCGATCACGGACGGCGAATCGACCTTGACACTTCCGACGACGGACGGCGGCGACCTCTCGACATATCAGGCCGCCTTCGCGCATGTCGACGACGGCAGTAATTGGGGCTAGTAATGACAGTCGACACCCCGATCAAAGTCCAGATCTCGAAGGCCTCCGCGCTGAAGTTGCCGGAGATGGCGCAAGAACCGCTGAAGACCGCGCTCGAAAATCTGAACTATCTAATCCGCTACCATCGGCCGCCGCTGGTCGACGATTGTCCGATGCGGAGCTTCGGCCTGACGCGCGGGTCTACCTATGTTTTACCGATCACGCCGAGCGCTGACGGCCTCCGCTACACATTCGAGACGCGCTGGATCGTTCTATCGGCGGCGACTCAGTCCGTCACTGTCTCCGTCGATTCGTCGGACGCCTACGCCGGCGGCGCCACTGTCTGGTCGAACATCTTCTCGCAGGCGACCACCTCCGCCGGAGCCGGAACGCTGACGACGCAGACGAAGGCCGATCAGATTATCCCCGCAGACGCCGAGGTTCTCCGCTATCAGATCTCGGCGCCGGCGTCCGGCGAGCGCGACGACCACCACTTCCTGGTATACCCGACGCCGGCGGCGACGGCGGCCGGCAGGATGGCCGGCAGCGGCGCGATCCCTTTCGACGATGGCGGCCTGGCCCATGCTGACGAGTGGCCGATCCATACTGAGTTCATCAATCGATGCAAGGTAACGGCCGTCGCCGTCCTGATCGACCGCTGGCAGCGCGCGCTTTCGATGCTAGACGAGGAGCTGACGGCCGGCTACACGGGACCGGCGTCCGACGGCTGGAATGAGATGCCGCCGGTCCGCTGCTATCTGCCGTTCCAGGGTCCGGAGGTCAATCTCGAAGTGTTCGCGATCGCGCAGGTAACGGGAGGGACGACCGCCGTCTTGCGCGTCGGACAGGTCGGCGGCGATTCGATCGAGCTGGCGGCGACCGGCCAGATAACCGGCGACACGCTGACAGTCAAGACGAAAGGGACCGGCGCCATGACGCATGCAGATCTGCGCGTCCAGCGGTATCGAACGACCGGCCAGACGACCTATGTCAACGCGATCTCCGCGTATTATATCCCAGGAGCCTAACCGATGGCGCGCCAACCAAGCCCGAAGAACTACGCCTCCGCCGACCTGTCGAGCGCGATAACCGACGAGGCGACGCCGGCCGCCGAGGCGATGCTCCTCGCGAGCGCGGACGCCTGGGTCGTCCAGGCCGCGATCACGCCGTATTGTGGCTGCGCGCGAATGTTCGATTCGACGACGAAGATCTCCGCGAATACGGAGTTCGATCGCTACTTCGCCGTCGTCGTCGCGCCTGGCGCCGTATACGGCCGGATGGCGCTGTCGCGCGCCGCCATCGAAAATAGCGTCTGGCCTGGCGGCTGGCTGTTCGTCCATGAGGCCTGGACGAATGACGGAGGGACGACCGGCAACGACGTTATCAACCTGCCGACGCCGATGGGGTCGATCCACTATCGCGACCTCGGATATTTCGGCGAGCAACGCGACATCAAGGAGACGAGCGGAACAAACGACGACAACGCTCCGAGCGATAACGTCGACCGTCTCTTCGAGTTGCAGACGTCCGGCATCCCTACGGTCGAGCCTTGCTACGTCTCGAAGGTGGCCGGCGTCTCGCTGGCCGTCTCGCATCTCGTCGCAGATCTAGAGACGCTTTGACCTTGCGCCGCCGCCGCCGCCGGATTAGGATGCACGCGCCACCGCAACGCCGGAGCGCGACGCGATGACAGTCGATCCAGCGACCATGGTCGCTGTAATTAGTGGGATCGCTCTTCCGTCCCTCGGCGGCGTCTTCTGGTTGGTTCGCGCACTCGGCAAACTGTCGGCCGGCCTGGTCGCCGTAGGCGCCGGCGTAGACGCCTTCGGCGTCAAGCTGGACGTTATACAGGCCGAGCAGGACAAGGCTCGAGCGGCGCGCGGCGAGATCCGGACGTCGCTCGCCGACCATGACAAACGCTTATCCTTGTCCGAGCGCGACGTCGAGCGCTGGCTCAATGGAATCTACGCACCGCCGCCGCCGCCGGGAGGCCGCGCTCCATGACGAAGGCACGCCGGCTGGAGCTGCTCGCGATGGACCTCGGCGCGGTCGAGCGTCTCGTCGTCGCGTTCCAGCATTCGCGCGGCCTCGTCGAGGACGGCGATCCTGGCCCGAAGACGCTCGCCGAACTGCAACCGGCCGCGCCTGGCGCCGCCGCGTCGATTCCGAAGACGCGCTCCGGCGTCCGCGCAGTCTATGGCGCGTTCGACTGGACGCCTGGTCGAGGCCGGTCCGTCGAGATCGAGGGTAACTGGACGGCGCGCAACATCCGGCGGTTCAAACTGCACACCGGCCAGCGCCGCCGGCTGCATCGCCTCGCCGGCGCCGAGTTCGTCCAGCTATTCGAGCGCGCCTGCGCCGCGTCCGGCTACACGCCGAAGTCCGTCCAGACGTTCAATCCAAGACGGATCAAGGCGCGGAAGGACTCCAAGCTCTCGATGCACGCTTACGGAATCGCTGCGGATTTTGATCCTATAGATAACCCATGGGGGGGCCGTCGCCGAGACGGATCGCCGTCGCTCCTCCGCCAGAATATGGCATTCGTCGAGGTCTTCGAGGCCGCCGGCTGGACATGGGGTGGCCGCTGGTCCGGCGGTAAAGGCGATGATATGCACTTCGAGCGCCGCTCTCCGAGGTAGAACCTATGAAGTATCTGATCGTTTTTGTCTCTCTGATTTTGTTCGCCTTGTCCGCCGTCGCCTGCGACGACGACGACGCGACTCCGGCCGCTGACTGCGACAAGGCCGCCGCCGTCGAGCTGGCCGACGCGGCGACTCCGGCCGACGCGGCCGACGCCGCAACTCCGGCCGACGCGGCGAAGGAAGTTACTCCATGATCAAAAAACTAACGTCACGAAAACTCTGGGCATTTATCATCGCGACGATTCTGATGATCACCGGCGACGTCTCCGAGCATTCCTGGTTGATCGTCGCCGCTGCCTACATGGGCGGACAGGGGATCGCCGACGCTGCGCGCTACTTCCGCGCCGGCGACTCTTGATCGAGGTCGTCGCCGGCCTGGTCTTCGCGCTCCTCGCTGCGATCGGCTGGGCGTTCGTCGAGCGCCGAGGCCGCCATCGCGCATCGGCCGAGGCCGCCGCCGCCGTCGAGCGCGCCCTATTGAACCGTCGCCGCGTCCGCGTTGAGTCTGACCGGCGCGAGGCCGCCGAGGTCGCGGCGACGGTTCACCGCGCAGCGATCGACGGCGCGCGCGCAGATCGACGCGCTGCCGAGGTCGAGGTCGAGGCGAACCGCGAAGAGATCGCCGCCGCTGACGACGCCGAGAAGGCCGCGCGCCTGGCGAAGACCATCGGCGCCGGCCTGATCGTCCTCGCCGCCGCCTGGCCGTCGCCTGCGGCCGCCGCGCCGCCATGCGCCGGCGCCGAGGCCGTCGGCGACCGCGTCGCCGTCTCCGTCCGCTGCGTTCAATACTGCGCGACGCTGGACCGCGTCGCGCTGCCGGCGGCGCGCGCCTCGCTGGTCGAATGCCGAGCGGCGGCGGCCGCCGACGCGAAGATGTCCGCCTCCGTCCTGGCCGCCTGCGATCGGCAGGTCGTCGCGCAGCGGAAGCTCCTCGAGATCGCGACGGCGGCGCCGTCGCCGCCGTCCTGGTATCGCTCGCCGTTCCTCTGGGCCGGCGTCGGACTCGTCACCGGCGCGGCGGCGACCTACGCCGCGCTTGATCGCTGGCGGTAGATAAGGCACGATCAGCGCGTCGTGGTTGCCATTCCTCGACCTCCTCCGCCGGCCGTCGTCTTGCCAGATCGACGGCCGGCGCCGTTTTATGAACGATCCTTGACAATGCCGGCGGAATCGCCGATCGTTGACGACGCCGGCAGGCAAGGCCGGCAGGAGGTTTTACAATGGCAACCGAATATCCATGTCCGAATTGCGATAGCACTGGCAAGCGCCGAGACACGCGAAACAGAACCAGCGGCCTGGCCGTCGTCGCGACTCCATGCGACCTATGCGACGGCGTCGGCGTCCTGCGCGCGCCGCTGGCCGCGCTCGCGCTGCGCTATAGGCGATCCTACGAAGCGACTCGAGAGGAGCTGCGCCGATCGCGCGCGGCGAATATCAACCGGCGCGAGGGCGCCACTAGCGGAGGTTAATAGAATGGCAAGCAACCAATGGGAAGACGGCGCGAAGGCGGCCGGCGGCGGCGACTACTTCGGATGCAACATCGGCGAGACGGTCCGCGTCCAGCTCGTCGCGATGTTCAGCTTCGTCGACAAAATCTTCGACGACGGCGAGGCCGTTATGTGTGAGATTCCGGCGCATAATCTGGCCGACGTCTCGGCCGATGGCGAGGCGCGGACGTTCTCGCTCTCGAAGCGCAAAGCGCAACCGCTCCTCGCGCTCTGCGGCGACATGGTCGCGCGGAAGGTCGATCCGTTCTCGCGAGCGATCGAGGTATCCTGCGTCGGCGAGCGGCATCCGACGAAGGCCGGCGCGAAGATCGGCAAGGTTAGCGCCGTCGACCTCGGCGCGGCCGTCGACTTCGGCGGCGTCAACGCCTTCGCCGCTGGCGCGGCGGCGGCCGATCCGACGCCGGCGGCGCCGTCGAATGCCGGCGTCGAGGCGGCGGCGAGGCGCGCGATCGAGTCCGCTCCGGACGCCGACGCGCTGCGCGACGCCTTCGCGAAGGCCTGGAAGTGTACCAGCGACGCGGCGATCCGGTCGGCGTTCAAGGCGGCCTACGATGGCCGCCTGGCCGCCTTCGAGGCCGGCGACGACGTCCCATTCTAGCGGTCGCATTCGCTCCGGCGAGGCGCCAAGGGTTCGTCCCTGGCGCCTTTGCTGGTAGGAGGTCCGGACGAATGGCGACGCTTAGAATAGGATCCCTCTTCTCTGGAATCGGCGGCCTCGATCTGGCCGTCGAGGCGGCGACCGGCGGCCGGACTGTCTGGCAAGTCGAGGCCGACGCCTATTGCCGGAGCGTCCTGGCGCGTCACTGGCCGGACGCCGAGCGCTTCGACGACGTCCGGACGGCGGCCGATCTGCCGGCGATCGATATCCTCGCTGGCGGTTTCCCTTGCCAGGATCTCTCGGATGCGTCGCAGACAAAGGCCGGCCTTGCCGGCGCGCGCTCTGGCCTCTTCTTCGAGCTGGTCCGGATCGCCGCCGAGACGCGGCCGGCGAAGATCATCATCGAGAACGTCTCTCCGCTTCTCAAATGGCGCGGCGTCGTCGAGGCGGAGCTGGCGGCGATCGGCTATCGCTGCCGATGGGCGCGCTTGTACGCTTCGAGCGCCGGCGCGCCGCATTTGCGCCGGCGCGTCTTTATCGTCGCGACGCCGGACCAGGGGTTCGAACTGGCCGCGCCAATGATGGATCTCTCGCGGACGGCGCGGCCTGTCTGGCCGACGGCGACGGCGATCAATCGGAACGAGGACGAAGACCTCGGCGCCTGGCAAGCGCGACGCGATAAAGCGAAGGCCGAAAGCGACGCCGGCAACGGATTCGGAGTTCCGCTCGGAATCGCCGTCCGTCTCTGGCCGACGCCGTCGGCGCGCTGCTATCGCTCCGGCAGCGGCAGCGGACCGGATTCGCATCCTGGCAAGCGCGTTTCTGCGGACTTGCCGGAACTCCTCGGCGGCCGGCTAACCCCCGCTTGGGTCGCGCAACTTATGGGCCTGGTCGACGGCTGGATCGAACCGGCCGGCGCGCCTCTCTCTGGATTCGCCGATCGCTGGCCGGCAGGGCCGGACGCCGAGCAATTCGACTGGGAAGCTCCGCGACTCATGACCGGCGCCGCCGTCCGAGGACGTCCGGCGCGACTCAAAGCGCTGGGCAACGCCGTAGTTCCGCAGCAAGCGCTCCTGGCGCTGAACTATCTACTCTAATCCGGAGGCCACCATGATTCCGACTCCTCACTTCGCGCCGATGGCGTCCCTCGAATACCGCAAGCTCCAGTCCGACGGATGGACCGGCGGTTCGTCCCTGTCTCGGATCCTGTCCGAGTCGCCGGCGCATGTCGCCGCCTCCAAGGACCGGCCAGCGACGCCGCCGATGCTCTTCGGAACGATGGCGCATTGCGGCCAGCTCGAACCCGAAGCACTGCATCTCCGCTATCGGCCGGCGCCGAAGGCCTACAAGGTCGAGGTCGACTATCGAAAGGAAAAGGCCACCTCCGTCCCTGGCGCCGCCGAGGCCGGTTGGTGGGCGCGAGACGCCGACGCCGGCGACGCCGGCGCGTACGCCGGACCGTTCAAGACGAAGGCGGCGGCGCAGAAAGGCTACGGTCCCTGGCGTCTCGACGGCGACGACGACCGCAAGCCATACCGGACGCGCGCCGACGCCGAGGCCGCCGCCGAGACGATCGACGGCGACGATCGCCTCGTCGCGTCGGAGGCCGACTTCGGCCGCGTCGCTGCGATGGTCGACGTCGTCGACGCGCATCCGATGGCGCGCGGCCTCCTGCGCGGCGGCGCCGCCGAGGTTACTCAGTTCTGGAACTGCACAACCAGCGGCGCGCAATGCTCCGGCCAGATCGACTACTGGCTCGACTCCGCTCGCGTCGTCGTCGACTACAAAACCCACGGCCGGCCGATGGCGCCGCGTCAAGCGCAACGCTGGATCATGGATCGCGGAATCCATGTCCAGCTCGCGCATTATGGCGACGGCGTCCTGGCTGCGACCGGCGCGCCGCCGGACGAATACTACGTCGTCGCGCAGGAGACGGCGCCGCCGTATGCCGTCGGCGTCTACCGTCTCGATCCGAAGCTGATCGCGCTCGGCGAATACCAGCGGCAGCGAGCGCTCGCGATCATCGAGTCCTGCCGCGCCTCCGGCGTCTGGCCGGCGTATCCGGCCGAGGCCGTCGACGTCGCCGCTCCGGACTGGTCGCTCTCGGCCGACTTCGAGGCCTGGCGGTTCCGGACGATGCAGGCCGCCGCCGAGCGCGACGCCGTCGCCGCCGCCGCCGAGGCCGACGTCGCTCGCCTCGCCGCCGTCAAGGCCGAAGTCTCGGCCGTCGCGCTCGAGGCCGCGCGCCTGGCCGCCGGTCGCGACTTCCGAGGAGCGCTCGATCTCTGGGAGTCGATCGCCGATCTGCGCGCCGTCATCGGCGACGGTGATCTCCGATGACGGCGCTCGGACGCAAGATCGCCGCCGCCGAGGCCGCCGACCGGACGCCGGCGGCGACTCCCTGGGGACGCTATTCGCGCCTGGCCGCCGCCGTCGGCTGCTCGTCGCAGTCCGTCTACCTCTGGCACCGCCGCGCCGGCGTCGATCCGCTGGCGCGCTTGCCGGCTAACTGCCGCAACTGCGGCCGCCGCCTGGTCGGCGGCGTCGCTGGATTCTGCCGCGACTGCTGCGTCCGCTGGGGAGGACTGAACCGATGACGCTCCGACCCTACCAAGCGCGCGACATCGATCGCCTTCGCGCCGCCTTCTCGCGCCGCCGCGCCGTCCTCTATCAGCTGCCGACCGGCGGAGGAAAAACGCATGTTTTCGTCGAGGTCGCCGAGCGCGTCGCGTCGCGCGGCGGCCGCGTCCTCGTCCTCGAGCATCGCGCCGAGCTGGTCGCGCAGGCCGTCGGCAAGCTCCGCGCCGTCGGCGTCGCTCCTGGCGTCGTCTGCGCCAGCTATCCGGACGCGACGTTTACCGGATTCGAATCCGTCATCGTCGCGTCGATCCAGACGCTCTCGAAGCGCGACCTCGGATCATGGTCGCCGACGTTTATCGTCGCCGACGAGGCGCATCTCTCCGTCGCTGCGTCCTGGCGCGCCGCCTTCGCGCGCTGGCCGCTGGCCTGGCGCCTCGGCGTGACGGCGACGCCGGAACGCCTCGACGGCCGAGGCCTCGGCGAGGTCTTCGGCGATCTCGTCGCCGGTCCGACGATCGCCGAGCTGACGGCGGCCGGTCATCTCGTCCCCGCGCGCGTCTTCGCGCCGCCGGCGCCGGACTTTTCGAAGCTGCCGATCCGGCGCGGCGAGTTCGCCGCGCTGCCGGACGCGATCGCCCACGGTCCGCAGCTCGTCGGCGACGTCGTCCAGCATTACCAGCGACTCGGCGGCGGCCGGAGCGCGATCGTCTTCGCGGCGTCGATCGAGCAGGCGAACCGCCTCGGCCATGCGTTCGACGAGGCCGGCCTCCGCGCCGCCGTTGTCACCGGCAAGACGACGCGCGACGCGCGCTCTGGAGCGCTCGACCTCCTCGGCGCCGGCCGCCTCGACGCCGTCGTCAACGTCGGCGTCCTCGTCGAGGGATTCGACTGTCCGCCCGTTAGCTATATCGCGCTAGCGCGGCCGACGGCGTCGCTGACGGTATTCCTACAATCGATCGGCCGAGGCCTGCGGCCGTCGCCTGGGAAGACGGACTGCATCGTCGCCGATCATGCAGGCAACGCCGCCGAGCGGTTCGGGCTGCCTGGACAGGATCGCGCATGGTCGCTCGCCGGCCGAGGGAAGCGGCGCCGAGGCGTCGATCCGGAGGCGATCGCCGTCGCGACCTGTCCGCGCTGCCTGGCGCTCTATCAGTCGACGCCCTGTCCGCGCTGCGGCCATACGCCAGCGACGACGCCGAGGCGTCTCCGGCAGGTCGGCGGCCTCCTGCGAGAACTCACGGCGAAGGAACTTAGAGCGCGCGAGGTCGCCATCTCGCAATCGATGCCGGAACGCGACGCGCCGTCCTGGGCGCCGCCGGCGCTCTGGGATCGACTCGAGGCGAAGAGAAGGCGCGAGGGATACCAGCCAGGATGGACAATCGGCGCGACGAGGGCGCGCATGGGAGGATGGAGACGATGACGACACTCGAACCGGAACGCGAGCATGTTTGAACGCAAGACAGGGGCGAGCGGACAGGTAATTCAACCGGACCCAACAGATCCCGCATACATCGTGGTTGCCAGCGTCAGCGGGGGCAAGGACAGTACGGCAATGTGCCTGTGGCTCAAGGAGCAGGGCATTGAGCATCGCCGTGTGTGCATGGATACGGGGTGGGAGCATGAGTCTTGGTATCCATACGTCGAGTACATCCAGGGGCAACTTGGACCAATCGACATTATCCAAGGGAAAGACGGCGGTATGACCGGACTGATCAACCGCAAGAAGATGTTTCCCTCTCGACGGCTTCGCTTCTGCACGACGGAGTTGAAGGTGATTCCGTTTCTCGACGCCATGGAGAAGATACGCAGCGAAACCGGACGGGAACCGATTAGTTGCGTTGGAATCAGAGCAGCAGAATCCAAAACCAGGTCTGACTTGCCAGAGTGGGACTACATCCCCGCCAACGATGACGGATTCGACGGCGCCTTCATGTGGCGCCCACTCATCAACTGGACCGAAAAAGAGGTGATCGACATCCACCAGAAGCACAACACCAGGCCCAATCCGCTTTACCTCAAGGGAGCAGAACGAGTCGGGTGCTGGCCGTGCATCTTTGCTCGCAAGGCAGAGATTCGGCTTCTTGCTGATGTAGACCCCGACAGGGTGCGCCTAATCGAACGCCTGGAGTGGGCGCAGACGACGGAAGCCAACGCAAGAGCGGAGGCAAAGGGCAAACCTAAGCCAGCCCCGAGGACATGGTTTCACACCCACAACAAATCAGGCGAGCCGATCGACATCACGAACGCGGTCGCATGGTCCAGGACCAGCCACGGAGGCAAGCAGCACGAAATGTTCGCCAACGAAACCGAGGGCTGCGTCCGCTGGGGGCTGTGCGAAGGGACCGGGACGCCGGGTTGGGCACGCAAGGAGGCCACGGAATGACATCGGAACAAGCGATCCAGTCGCAGATCCTCGTCGCGATCGGCGCGCTCGACGGCGTCCTGGTCTGGCGTCAAAACGTCGGTAAGGCGCCGTCCGCTTGGCGCCGCGTCGGTACATACGCCGCCGAGCGTATCCGAGGCCTGCTATCGATCGACGATCCTCGGCCGCTCTTCGTCTCGGCCGGTCGCCTCGTCCAGTACGGCGCGCCTGGACAACCGGACATCATGGCGATCGTCGCCGGCCGGTTCGTCGGTATCGAGGTCAAGACGAAGGCCGGCCGGCAGTCGGCGAACCAGCGCATCTGGCAGGCCGCCATCGAGGCCGCCGGCGGCGTCTATGTCCTGGCTCGGACCGTCCGAGAGGCGACGGCGGCCGTCGAGGCGGCGCGCCATGGGTAAGCGGCAAGCGAAGCAAGCGAAGGCCGACCTCGGCCGGCTCCGCGCCGAGGTCCGAGAGTTGCGGGTCGTCCTCGGCCTGGCGCATGGCGAAGCGCGGCGTCTCCGCGCCGAGCGCGAC
>Ga0080013_1001887_pt1 | contig 26320 bp, 19 predicted proteins | sample ETNvirenome_6_85_FD_69236 | JGI IMG/M metagenome (GOLD analysis project Ga0080013, IMG submission 69236) | Marine viral communities from the Pacific Ocean - ETNP_6_85 (SPADES assembly) (version 2) | ecosystem: Environmental > Aquatic > Marine > Oceanic | place: Pacific Ocean | collected 2013-06-19
TCCATACGTAACTAAATCTATAACCGTGATTGCATCTGGGAGCGCGTCTAGCATTAGGATACACTTTAACGCTACTGGCTCCGGGAATGTAAGAACGGGCAAACACTATATTTCATTAAATAGTGCTGAAGACGCTGTTACGTTTAACGCAAAGTGCAAAGAAATATACATTTCAAGCGCTAACGGCGGTGACGACAAAGGGTTCCAACTTATGGCTTCTTTGACTGGAATAGAAGTGGGCCACATGTACGATTTAACCGGTTCGGGCCTTACCGACTAGGAGACAAGCTTTATGGGATTCGGCGAAGGGTTTAGTCCTTCAAAATCAGATGTAGACAGTTCTACCAAGACTGGTGGAAGTCTAGACCAAAACCACCAATTCACAGGTAGCGTTTATATTACTGCTTCTGTTACAAGCCTTTCCGCATCCAGCAGAATTTCTGCCAGCCATTTTATTGGCGATGGATCTCACCTGACAAACCTTCCGGCCGGCGGCGGCGGCGGCGGCGGAATCGCCTTTGATGGATCCACCGCGAATGGTGTAGCAACATACAAAAGCGCCACGACAGCGAGTGTCGAATCAAACTTCAGGTTTGACGGATCAACCAACGCATTATCAGTTACCGGCACACTTTATATTTCTAGCTCTGACGGAGTTCCCATAAGAGTGGCTCAAGACGCAGACGCCACGATGTATTTGGGCAATACTCTCGTAGGTGATGGGGGCTCTGCTAACACCGCATATTTTGGGCATATCCATTGCACCGGCAATGTTGGCCAAGAATTCTCCGTGTCACAACACTCTAATCTTAACACATTTATTAATGCTCCTCTCAGCAGCAATAAAATTGTTTTTGCAGCTGGAGGTAATACTAAAAGTTGGATGTCCGGCGATACATTTTATTGGAATTTTGGCGGAGGCTGGAGCTATACTCCCTCTTTTATGATCGACTGTTCCGGTTCCGCAAGAATAGGTACAGATTCATCAATGGCTTTATATGTCACCGGCGCAATCGACCAAACAGGAAGTACTTCTACTTTTCATATACCAGATGGTAATGCTGGTGCATTTGCAATCTCCGGAAGTTCCAACACTGGCTCGGGAGATCCAGAAAATGGTCTTTACTTTGGTGTCAACACTGCCATTAAGGCGGTGCGCACTTCGTCTGATTTTATCATCGACGGCACCAAAAAACTTTGGCTAGGAACAGGAAGCCTTGTTTCCAATCCAGAGTCGTCGTCGAGCGCAGGCAACGGCTATGTTATGTGGGGAACAGGAGAGAACAGTCTTATAATCGAATCCACTTCAGGGTCTACTAACGGAATTAAGCTTTCAGGCAGCGTAACCGCTCCTCAGATTGCTAGCGGTTCCATTGCTGGACCCGGCAGTTATGTCGGCGTATCCGGAGACGGACTACTAGTCTTAACTGCCTCTTCCGGTGGGGGCGGCGGTGGCACACCTGGCGGCTCGGACACCCAAATTCAATTTAATGATGGTGGAAGTTTTGGAGGCCAAGCCAATCTTACTTATGAGAAAACTCAATCGACGCTGTTTGTGAGTGCATCACAGTCCATTTTTAGTGGATCGACCATTGTAACGGGATCCGCAGCCGTAGGCACGGCGCCCAGTTACGACGGTCAAGGCGGCAACGGGATCGCCCTCAAAGTAGAAGGAGGCGGCGCCAGCTCCGACCAAGGCAAACCAGTTTTGGTATGCCAAGTCACTGGAACTCAAAACAGTGGAGATGTTGGTTACGTAGGAATTGGCACAGCAGCCCCAAAAGTTCAATTGGACATTCGTTGGAATCCGGATTTAGATCCCAATACGGGAGGCGGAGACGTCGTATCTTTTGCCACGGGCACTACAAGCCCGGGCGCATTATATTACTTAAATGAGGGCGGAGGCTGGGTGAGCGCTTCGGCAGCTAATACAGGCTCTGGTAACGACCAACTTTTAGGAATCGCTCTGGGCAATGATGCACAACAAGATGGCATGTTAATTAAAGGGTGGGCTGATGTAAGCAATTTTTATCAGGATTCATTTAGAGCCGGCAAAGCAGTTTATATTGCTTCTGCTTCTTCTGCGGCTGATGAAGGCAAAATGAGCGGCTCTGCTCCCACCGCCGACAATAGTTATTCACGTATTGTTGGCTATGCATCCCCCAACGCCAGTACAATTTATTTCAATCCCGGCACTAGCTGGATTGAACTGACCGGAAGCGGCTAAACATGGCAGCAGGATGCACGAAACCAGTCCTTTATTATACATTTGAAAATGGCACCGGCACAGCTGTAACTGATCGTTCCAACGCTGGCAACAATCTGGACGTCTCAGGGTTCGTTGGCACTCCGGACTGGGATAACACAAACAAAATCCGCGGTTCATATTCGATGAACTTTACTACTTGTGAATCCGTAGGAAATGGCAAACCAACCCCCGACGCCGGTTCTATTGGCGATTTAACCACTTTTAACTATATGCACGACGGCAGCCCCTGGACCGTAAGCACGTGGTTGCGGATGACGACAAGCGGCTATAATGCTATATGTGGAAATACAGCAAGTAGCCAAGCCGGCCGCATGATTATGTATAACGGCGGTATCAGGGTCTACGGAGCTAGCGGCGATGTTAACCCATTTGCTGGCAGTACCTTGACGTTAGACACCTGGACACATGTATTAGTAACTTGTGCCGGCGCCGGCGCAGGCAACCTACAGCTTTGGTTAGACGGCGTGCAAACCGGCGGAAACCAAACCGGCGGCGTGGCCACGGCGGGAAATGCAGGAAATACGTGGGCAGTGGGCGCGCTGGGCAATAGTTCCGGCGTCTGGTGCTCGAACGGCTGGCAAGGTCAAATAGACGAATTTTCTATGTGGGATGTTGCTTTTGACCCAGGTGATGTAGCGGCCATTTACGGCGATGGAACACCCCCCGATGTAAGCAATGGCCTTGATCGATGTCCCACTGAAGTCGGCAGAATTGGTGGCTTCAATGAGCGCGCCATCAAATCATTCAACGGTATTCCTGCGTACAACATCAAATCGGTTAGTGGAACAGACGCCGCGACATGCTGGCCACCAAAGCGCGGATGGACCTCTACCAAATCAATCGATTTAGATGGGGGCGATCAAGACGACTCCGAAAGGTTGGCGCTTGCTACTCATTCCGATTTCGATTTTGAGTACACGGATGCTTTTTCTCTCTCCGCGTGGTTTAAAACATCCATGAGTATTGGCTTTAGTTCAATAATAAGTAAAACGGCGCCGGTCTCGGTACCGGCTTGGGGGAACATTAAAGGATGGGCAATTAACTGGATATCCAGCAGGCCTCAGTTTTGGATAAGCAACGCATATCAGACCAATAGCCTGCAGGCGTTTCCCTCCGGCTCCACGTTCGCAGACGGAGATTGGCATAATGTAGTCTGCGTCAAGCCCGCGGGCGCAGGCCCATTTTACTTTGATGATGTGGAAATTTGGGTTGATGGGGTGTCCCAAGTGCTCGATTATTATCATGATAATCCAGGCCTGAGTGCCACAATAGTCACCACGGGAGATGTTAAGGTTGGGGGCAATCCCTTCGGGAACTACGCATCCGGCAAGGGATTTGATGGTGGAATCGCCGAAGTGGGCGTGTGGGACACGGCGCTGTCGTCTGGAAGCATTGCTGATATTTATAATAGTGGAGTGCCTACTAACTTAAGTAATCATGCCGCCGCCGCCAATTTAGTTTCCTATTGGCGCATGGGAAATGGATGTGAGAGCCCCATCGGATCGGATGGTATGGGCTGCGACGACCAGAATGCGTGCACCGGACTGCTTGATAATATGGATAGTAGCGATAGCGATGCTCGTATTTACGACATGAGCGCCAATAGTCACAATATGACACCCACCAACACGGAAGAAGATGATATAGTGGAAGACGCACCCTAATCACTAATTAATAAGGGAATTTTATAAACAAAGAAACTACTTATTGTGATGAGATACCTGTAACGAAGGAGAAGATTTATGTCTAGCATGCTTGAAGAAGCCATTATTGATGCCACGGCGCTAAAAGAGGCGGCTCAAAAAAGCGCCGAAGAGAAAATTATTGAACATTTTTCTAAAGATATTAAAGAAGCGGTTGATTTAATTTTAGAGCAGGATCCTATGGCAGATCCAATGATGGGTGGCATGGATCCAATGATGGGCGCCGCGCCGGGCCTGGGCGGAACAATGGCACCAACCGCCCCTTTTACTCCTCAAGCCGGCGGAATGCCAGCAGCACCAGGCGGCGCAGGCCTTATCGATATGGAAGGAGAAGAAAAGGGGAAAGAAGGAGCGACCGGCGAATCAATTGTAGATCAAACTCCTTTTGCTGCTACCACTTCTGATAAAGATGTAGTTAGTATTGACTTAACAAAACTGGAAGAAGCACTCACCGCCAATTTCCAAGCGTCTGATTTGATTGAAGAATATGAAATAGATGAAAACTTTGAATTTGAAGATGATGACATGCTAGAAGAAGATGGCAGCGTCTATTCGCGCGACGATGAAGAAGAATCGTGCCCTGAAGAAGATGACGACGACAAAGACGATGATAATGGAGATCCCAGAGATGATATGGGCGGAGGCCATGGCGATTACAAAACCGCAAAAGAACTTCCCAATTTTCCCTACCAAGAAAACGTTGAGAGAGATCTCGAAGACATGATCCGAGAAATTTTAGCAGAAGAGATGGATGATCTTCAGGAAAATGGCCCCAAGACATGCCCCGAAGGACAAGAGTGGAGAGAAGATAAGTGTCAATCAGCCCTATCAGAGCAAAGCGCCGCGGCGGACCCATGTACACAGCTGTCCACCGTAAAAGATAATTCAGGCTGGAAACGATCTTCTCAGAGTAGGAAACAGGTTGCAGGCCTGACGGCGAAGTGCAAACAATGGTGCGCGCAACGAGCGAACAAAGGGAAGCCGCAATGTACAACAACCACACAGGAAGAAGTTCCCAAGGTACCAACGGAAAAAGCACTCCAAGAAGAATTCGTAGAAAAAACCCCCGAAGAAAGAGAAAAAGAGAAGAAAGCTGCAGCTAAGAAACGGCGCGCCCCATATCAACGGGCAGCCAAAAAGTATTGCGAAGACTTTGATGAAAGAGAACGGCCAGAAGGGTGCACTCCGAAGGAGGCGCGCTTTAAAAAAGGGGCGGCACCCCTTGTCAAAGAACACAAACAATTAAATAATAAAGTAAAACTTTTAGAAGAAAAATTAAATAAATATAAAGAAGTTTTCCCTCAATTGAAAGAACAATTGGAGGAAAGTAATCTGCAAAATGCAAGATTACATTATCAAAATCGCGTTTTAAATAGCGACTCCCTGAATGAGCGGCAAAAAGATAGACTTGTCGAGACTATTTCAAAGGCGAATACAGTTGAAGAAGCAAAAATTATATATGAAACTCTTCAAAGTGCAGTGGGTGCGAGTGCCCTCAAAAGCCAGCCAAAATCACTGAACGAAGTTGTGACAAAGCGCTCTTCAGCCTTTATGCCTCGTAAAGAGGAAAAGAGGGGCGACCCTCTTGCAGCAAGAATGAAAGCTCTTGCTGGAATAACTGATAAATAAAGGAGGAAAAGAAAAAATGTCAGTACTTCAAAAATTAACAGAAGGGATTGTTAATCGCGATCTCAAGAAGGAAGGCGCCGCGCTGCTCGATAAGTGGGGCAAAACGGGTCTTCTGGAAGGCATGGGAGGAGAGCACGGCAAGCACAATATGGCTCGTCTGCTCGAAAACCAAGCCAAGGAGCTTCTTCGCGAAGCTTCTACGATGGCCGGTGGAGATGTCGAAGGTTTTGCAGCCGTCGCGTTCCCCATTGTTCGTCGGGTCTTCGGTGGCCTTGTTGCTAACGAGCTTGTCTCTGTTCAGCCAATGAGTCTTCCATCGGGACTTATTTTCTTCATGGACTTTACGTTTAGTAATACTACCGGTCCAAGCCGACTTGGTGAAGTTGCAAATACTTCACTTTATGGCGGTGGACGCGTCGGTCAGCAACTTACTGGCGGCGTAAGTCTTACTGGTGTGAATGCCGAACGAAGTTTTTATAACTTGAACAACGGCTATTCGTCCCCAACTGGATCTAGCACTAGTTTCACCCCCACTATCCAAGCTTCTGGCACCTGGCCTGACTTGGGCACCGAGGGTGCAATTGGGTCTGGCCTGACAGACGCTGAAATGGAAACAGTCATGCGATATGACCCTGCATTGGTGTCTGGCACTACCAATTATGCGATTGGTAAGCTCGCTATTAACTGGAGTGCGCCTAGCGTGCAGTTTAATTATAGCGATTTGGTTGCTCTCACTGTTTCAAGTAGCGTCGCTGGCAACAGCGCGTTTTCGTCTTCAAACGGAGAGGGAACGGGAACTCAAGTGCGCAGATTGACACAACTTTCTGGTACTCGAAGCCAAGAAACTGTGTTTCTTGTGGTTACGTCTGACAGCACTAGTCCGAATGGCCTCGCAGCCGCTATGACTGGTACTGGCCAAAACTATTCGTTCCCGATAACGGATAACTTTGATGGCTCACCCGCTGCCGGCACAACTAATGCAATTGGTGCAGTTGTTGGCGCCAATACATGGGGCTTGGAAAATAACGCTTCCATTCCCGAGATCGACTTGAAGGTTGATTCGGTGTCCGTTACGGCAATCACTAAAAAGTTGAAAGCCAAATGGACCCCAGAGCTTGGACAGGATCTTAATGCCTACCATAATCTGGATGCCGAAGTTGAGCTTACGTCGATCCTTTCTGAGCAGATTGCTCTTGAAATTGACCGCGAGATCATGGAAGATCTCATTAGTGAGGCCACCGCCGCTACTTATTATTGGTCCCGTTCGCCGGGCCTTTTTGTGCAGCGTGATACTGGCCAAGAGGTTGGTGCTTCTGCGAAAGCTCCAGACTTCACCGGTACAGTTTCTGAGTGGTATGAGACTCTTATTGAGACAATCAATGACGTCTCGGCTCAGATCCATCGGAAAACGTTGCGCGGCGGCGCTAACTTTATTGTTACTTCCCCCGAAGTTGCTAACATTCTAGAGTTTACGGCTGGCTTCCGAGCTAGTGTGACTGCAGATGACAACAAAGGTGTGGCAGGTGCCGAAAAAGTTGGTAGCCTTAGTAAGAAATTCGACATTTATGTCGATCCTTACTTCCCTCGCAATCTGTGCTTGGTTGGCCGTAAGGGTAATAGCTTCCTCGAAAGTGGCTATGTGTATTCTCCTTATGTGCCGTTGCAAGTTACTCCCACCATTTTTGGCGTGGAAGATTTCGTGCCCCGCAAGGGTGTCATGACTCGATACGCTAAGAAAATGGTTCGTCCCGATATGTACGGCTTAGTTGTCGTTCGTGGACTCCTTGGCGAGAGTGGTGCATAAACCATAAAATAGATTTTTAATCTAGTGTTAAAGCCCTTACCCCTGAAAAGGTAAGGGCTTTTTCTTTCTCAAAGGGCACATTGGTCAAAATTTTGCGCGCCCAATTTTTTGAGATTTTAAGTATACAAAACTATTTAATAGAAAGGAGATTTATCATGGGTAAAAAATGGAAAAAATTATGGTTGACCAGAAAAGTCGCAGCTGCCAAAAAAGTAGCTACAGAGGTGGCTGAAATTGTAGAGGATGCGAAAAAGTCCACTAAAAAAGCTACTAAAAAGAAAAAACGATGGCCTTGGGGAAAGAAGAAAGATAATTAATATACTATTCCCCTCCACTTTCCACATTCTTTGACTATTTATAGTGAGGAGGCTTAAATGAATGGCACTGCCCACTTTAAATCCTGTATCCCAAACGAGCGCTGTTACGCTTTCCAGCGGAAGCTCACCGGGGGATGTAGAGAACAATAGTAGTTTACCTTTTGGCCTTTACTCCACTGGCTCGTCTCCTTTATTCTCTCAATATTTTTGTTCCGGCGCCGCCGAGCAAGTTAGTTACACGTACAAAAAATTGGGGGGAGATGTTCTTGACATTGAACTAACCAATAACAATATTTTTGCCGCCTACGAAGAGGCCACATTAGAATATTCTTTCTTACTTAATTTGCATCAAGCAAAAAATTCTTTAGCGAGTTCGCTGGGCGCCACAACTGGTACTTTTGATCACGACGGCCAGATTCAAAGCGGAGACAGCCTTTATGGAGCGAATGTTAATCTTAAATTTCCACGCTTTGAGTTTGCATACGCAAAAAGAGTGGGGCACGCTAGCTCTAAGGAGGCTGGATTTGGAGGAGAAGTCACCATATATTCAGCATCTTTTAGCGGCTCAACGGGCACACAAGATTTTGATTTACAACAAATCGTATCGTCGTCGGCAGCCACTGATAGCACAGTAGCGTACGCCGGACAAGTGAAAAACAAGCGCATTAATATAACAAAAGTATACTATAAATCCCCTCAAGCAATGTGGCGCTTTTATGGCTATTATGGAGGCTTGAACACGGTAGGAGACCTGTCTAGCTATGGCCAGTGGTCCGATGATTCCACTTTTCAGGTAGTGCCCGTATGGCAAAACAAAGCACAAGCCATGGCTTTCGAAGATGCCATATATACTCGAAATTCACAATATTCTTATGAAATCAAAAATAATAGAATAAGAATATTTCCTAACATAGTGCAAACCAGCCCAACAAAATTTTGGATTGATTTTTATGTAGATCCGGAGCCTTGGGACGCGGGCGACACTAGTGGCCGCGGCGGCAGCGCACCAACGGAAGGGATTAACAATATGAACGCGCTGCCCTTTGAAAATCTTCCTTATGAGAACATAAATGCAATCGGGAAGCAGTGGATTCGGAGGTTTTGTTTGTCTTTGTCAAAAGAAACTTTGGGCACCGTTCGAAGCAAATTTGCCACGATCCCCATCCCCGGTGAAAGCGTGACTCTTGATGGGAAAGAGCTTGTAACGCAAGCCCAAACCGAACAAAAAGATTTGCGCGAAGAACTAAAAACAATACTTGATGAGCTAACTTATCCTAAATTAATGGAGACAGACGCAAAGCTGATGGAATCAGTAAACACTATTGACAAGCACGTGCCTCTAAAGGTGTATGTGGGGTAACATGAAATGCCCCTAGGTAAAAATAAATGGACTCAGCCGGCATCTCCCCCGCCGCCCCTCTTTTTAGGAAAAAAAGAACGCGACCTCGTAAAGCAAGTAAATGATGAATTAATAGAGCGCGTTATAGGCCAAGAAATTATTTATTATCCCATTAGTATAGAAAATACTAATTTTCACCCTTTGTATGGTGAGGCGATGGAAAAGAACTTTTTAGCCCCAATAAGAGTGCATGCTCTTGTAACTTGGGAGGGGTATACCACAACGGTCTCCAATTTGGGGATTGACAAGAGGCTAACTATTACCGTCAAATTCCACAGACGACGACTCACCGAAGACCAAGACTTATATGTCCGAGAAGGCGACTTTGTTCTATATGGTCAGGATCATTTTGAGATTTTAACGACAAACTACCCTAAGCAAATTTTTGGCCAAGCTTGGGCCGGCTGGGATAGAGTATTTGAAGTGGAGGCAAAATGCGTAAAGGCGCGGGAGGGCACATTCGATGCCAGTTGATTATACATATACAGGGATTGAAGACGCCAACAGTAAAATTAGTGAAGTATCAATAGAGCCCTCCAATCTGGAAACAATTGATTTTGCCTTTTATGACTTTATTAACGACAAAATGAATATTCGCACGGAAAGCAACAAGGGGTGGAAAAAGGTGCCCATTATTTGGTCTTCCCCGGAGCGTTCCTTTTTTACAAAAGATAAGAAAGAAATGTATGATCTAGATGGGACATTGATTTACCCCATTCTCAGCATTGCTAGGACTTCCGTGGCTAAAGATTTAAATAAAAAAGGTAAATATTATGGCGCTCCTCCATTTGCGCATGATCCGCTCCACGGAGGTCGCATTATGATGGGGAGACGTATAGTACAAGACAAAACAAACAACTTTGCTATAGCTCAAAACAGAAAAAAGCTTGAAAACACCAACAGAACTCCCAGACGTCAATCTTATTACCCTCTCATTGAAAAGAAGAATAATAAAATTGTCGTGGAGGCCCTTTACATCCCACAGCCGGTATATTTAAGTATCAATTATACCGTCACCCTAACGGCAAACTATCAGCAGCAGATGAATCAGATGTTGCAGCCATTTGCCACTTTGGGAGGTCACATTAATTCTTTCTTAATTGAGCGCGAAGGGCACTCATATGAAGTTTTTCTAAGATCTGAGCTTACCCAAGAAAATAATTTAGAATCTTACAACGACGAAGAGAGAAATTATAAAACACAAGTAACTTTTGAAGTCTTAGGGTATGTGATTGGCGAGGGCCTCAACCAAGAGAGGCCCAAGATAATTCGACGTCAAAATGCAGTAGAAGTGAAGATCCCACGCGAAAGAGTGATTGTGGGAGACATCCAGCAATTTGAGCCAAAAAGTGATTTTTATAGAGAATAAAACTTAAAAAGGTTTTTGCATCATTTTATTACTATTTATTAGAGAAAAAGCCGTGTCCTTAGAGGAGAATTAGAACATGTCATACAGAAAATTTAAGTTTATGTCGCCGGGAATTTTTATTAACGAGATCGACAATTCACAACTGCCCAAGCAGCCCACGGGCATGGGCCCAGCACTAATTGGGAGATTTAGCCAAGGACCAGCTTTAAAACCCGTCCAAGTAAACTCTTTTGCTGAATTTATTGACATATTTGGCGCGCCCGACCCGGGCCAACGCGGCGGCGATGTATGGCGTGACAGAATTTTTCTTTCCCCCACGTATGCGGCATATGCAGCCCAAGCGTGGTTTCGAAATAACTCTCCAGTGACCGTTGTCCGCTTGCTCGGGCAAACCAACACAGATGCCACCACAAATTCAGCATATGCTGGCTGGAAGACTACGAATATCGACGCTACCGAGGCCGGTACGACGAACGGAGGCGCGTACGGCCTTTTTATCACGGAAGGATCCAGCACCCTCACGTCCAGTGCCGGCCCAGGCTGGGCCGGCGGCGCCACGACAGGCACCCTAGCAGCCGTTTGGTATCTAAACGCAGGCAGCTGCGAATTATCGGGCCAATCCATCAACACGTCCTCGGTCACTTATATCACCGGCTCATCGACATGGGTCCGCGCGGTTGGAACAGGGCCAGAATTTAAAGTCATCATAAAAAATGGCTCTGGCACAACTCAAATTGAAAGTGCATTTAACTTTGATAAAAACTCACCTGGGTTTATTAGAAAAGTATTTAACACAAATCCCACTTTAACAAATGCGAGTCTAACGCCAACCGGAGGTACTACACTTACATATTGGCTGGGAGAAAGCTTCGAAGGCAACCTTACTACTTTTAAAGGCTCCGGATCAGCCGGCTATTCCACCGGAATTAGCGGTTCCATCGCGAACCAGAACTTTGGAGTTATTCTAAAATTAGCGCAGCCAAACGGGGACGTTTCAGGGGGCGACTTTACAATGGGGCCCACCAAAAGTCCTTTGGCGCAATTCGCTAAAACAGGGTGGTTCATTTCTCAAGATATGACGACAAATGCTGGCTCTTATAATCCCACCAACATGCAAAAGCTTTTCCGGCTGTGCGCACGTGAACTGGGAGAAGAAACCCAACGGAAAGTAAAAGTATCTATCTCTAAGATTGCCGCCTCTAATGACTTGGACAATCCCTATGGTAAATTTACGGTTCTTGTCCGCAAATTGAACGACACGGATGCAGCGCCAAAAATTTTAGAACAATATAATGATTGCGACTTAAATCCCGCATCCGAGAATTACATTGCCAAGAAAATCGGCAACAAATTCCAACAATGGGATGACGATGATCGACGATATCGTTACTATGGGGAGTACACCAACGTCTCAGATTATGTTTACGTAGAGGTGAATGATCAAGTGGCCGCGGCCGCCACAACAGCAGAATTCCTTCCGTATGGCGTTTATGGCCCCACCAGATATCTGGGATGGTCTGTTTCGGGATCCGACGGGCAGGGTGTGGCCCCAACCGGCGCGTTTTTATGCGACTACGGTACCGCGAATACGGCGTCGGATGCCCCCACAGGGCCCTTCGTTTTGCTTACGCAAACAGGACCAACACTGTTCGCGACAGCAGGTAGTGGTACTTTTAATACCGCTTCGACCGGCGATACCATGGCAGACGCAGCATGCTCTTTCCCACAATTAAGATTGCGCGCCGCCTCTAATGAAAACGATGTTTTAACGGATCCAAGAAGTGCCTACTTTGGCGTAGACACCAATTACTTTGGAACATCATTTGATCGAAGCGTCATCGACGTGCTTCGGACAAAAGCAGACGACCTGAGCGGTGTCGACGAAGTAACAGGCAAGACAGAAGTATCCTGGATTTTCTCGCTGGACGACATCACCAACGCAGCTGTAACAGGCACTACTTATGCAGGAAGCTACAGCACAAATGCTGTGTGGGTTTCAGGAAGTCGAGTTGCAGGACGATCTTACACAGCCCACACATCCTCCGCCGATGACGGCACTGATGGATTCCGCGCAGGGCCCCTCACGGCTTCCTGGAGAAACGTGATTGATCAGTCTAGCGAATTCGGCGGAACTACTGCCGGCTGGAAACAATTTACGACATGTCTTGCTGGGGGTGCCGATGGCCTCGACATCACAGAAAAAGATCCCTTTAACAACACACGCGCATTGTCCTCGGGCAAAACGTCCACAACTGCAGCGGCTTACAATTCTATCAATGTTGCAATTGATTCTTTGCGAGACCCAGAAGTTGTAGAGTATAATTTGGTAACAATGCCCGGAGTCACGAGCAACACCCTTAATCAAAAGCTTATTGATATGTGTGAAAATCGCGGCGACGCACTGGCCATCGTCGATCTTCAGGGTGGTTACAAGCCAAGCGCAGAAAACAACCAAACCCAAATACAGCGCAAAGGAGATGTGCAATCCACCATTAACAATAGGCGCACACAAGCATTTAATAGCAGCTATGGCTGCGCTTATTATCCGTGGGTGCAAATTCGCGATACGATCAATGGATCGACGCTCTGGGCGCCTCCTTCGGTAGTGGCTCTTGGCGCGATGTCTTACGGCCAAGCAAATTCTCAACTTTGGTTCGCACCGGCAGGATTTACGCGCGGCGGCCTGAGTGTGCAACAAGCAGGAGGCATTCCAGTTGTTGGCGTTGAAGATCGCCTCACCGCAAAGAAAAGAGATGATCTTTACGAAGCAGGTATTAACCCGATAGCTACTTTCCCAGCAGAAGGGATCGTTATCTTCGGTCAAAAAACACTGCAATTGACGTCATCGGCACTCGATAGAATTAATGTTCGTCGCCTTGTTATCTTCTTGAAGAAACAGATCTCAAGATTCGCAGCGACCATTCTTTTCGATCAAAACGTGCAGGCAACCTGGACCAGATTTAAATCAAAAGTTATTCCTTTCTTGGGCGATGTGAAAGCAGGCCTTGGTGTGACCGACTTTAAAATGATCTTGGATGAGACAACGACCACGCCGGATCTCATTGACAGAAATATTCTCTATGCGAAAATATATGTCAAGCCGGCCCGTGCAATTGAGTATATTGCTATTGATTTTATTATTACAGACTCAGGAGCATCTTTTGAGGACTAAAAATTTAAATTAGTTCTATTTATTAATAGGACATTACAAGGAGAAGTTAAAAATGGGAGAACAATTTTGGAGTTCAAATTTACTTGATCCAAAGCGGAGTTTTAGATGGGTATTAATTCTAGGCCCCCGACAGCTTCCAACATATGTTATAAAATCGACGGCAAAACCAGGGTTTACCATTAGTAATGTTGCGCATAATTATATTTCACATGCCTTTAATTTTCCTGGAAGAATAACTTGGGATGCGCTAGAAGTCACACTCGTTGATCCTGTTTATCCGGACGCCTCTGCGACCCTAGTTAAGATTCTACAAGCATCAGGATATGCTGTCCCTGGCGAGCCCGAAACATCGAATATTTCTTTTAGTAAAAAGCAAGCCACGAATGCCCTTGGCAATCCCACCATTCAACAACTAGACGCAAAAGGAAAGCCCGTTGATCAATGGACATTACGAAATGCATGGATTGAAAATGTAAAGTTTGGCAGTCTTGATTATGGTACTGAGGACATGGTTAATGTAACTTTGAGCTTCCGCTATGATTGGGCCGAATACGCTGGTGCTCCACCTAACGAAGGCGCCGACATCATTAATATTATGGAACAGGGCATGGGCCAGAGCACGACAATAACGGACTACCAAAAAGAATTTGATCCTACTGCCGGAGATCTCACCGTATAGGCAATTAGATACAAATGGCTATTAATTTATACACTCCCCGCACATGGCAATTTTGGTCGAGCCCTCAAACGAGACCGAAGCGAGCCTTTGACGGGATATTGCTGTTTGGAGATCTGATGTTTGGTGGCGAGGGCTTCAACTCTTTTCCTCCTTTTATAGTTAAAAATTTTAGTAGACCAGGGTATAATAGAATAGAAACGGCCCCAGCTGAGTATCAGCTGAGATCTGGTGATTTTGCTAAAATAGACTATCCAACTCAGGCATTTACTACTAGCCCACTTCGGGTGACGTTGGTGGACGTAAATGTTCGAGGTCAATCGGGCCCGGATACCGCTGGTCACATTGCCACCAGTCTTGGAATGATGCAAAAAACCTGGAATTTTGAATCGGCAGCCCGGGCCCACGAAGAGGGAAAAGCTAGTAAAATATATGATTTATTTATACAAGGGTATGTCGAAGGAAATCCTAAAATTATTACAATCATTGAACTAGATGGAAAGGGAGGATCACTAGGGATATGGAATATGTTTAGTCCGGTTTTAACTAGTGCAACTTTTTCGGATATTAACTATGACAGAAATGATTTAGGTAGTATTGATTTGAGATTTGAGTACAAGAATTTTAACTATGAGTCAGCATGGGGTAGAAGAGAGCTGGATAGAAGACTAAAAGCCGCCTCGGCCGGCCGCAAGCGGTACATCAGCCAAGCCATTGAGACGGCTTCGAAATGGCTCGGACAGGCAAACGATTGGCACGATACTTCGGCGTCCGATTTCTCCATCCGCCCGTTCCAAAACAGATAAATATAGTGTTAAACTAATAATAAAAATAATTAAAATCTAATTAACAATAAGAGGTGAAAATGAGTGTAAGAACAAACGAAGGCCGGCTCGGCATAGACCCGGATCTTTTTGAAGAAGAAAACGATAAAACAAAAGAGGCGCCCCCGCCCACATCTAGTTTAAAATTTGTAACCCCTACGGAGTTTGTTGAACTGCCGAGTAGGGGCCACTTCTATGGCCCGGATCATCCCCTCCACCAGCAACAGGTTGTAGAAATAAAACATATGACCACCAAGGAAGAAGACATTTTAACTTCCATGGCGCTCTTAAAGCAAGGAGTAGCTTTAGATCGAATGTTGGAAAATGTTGTAGTGGACCCAAAAGTAAAAGTAGAAAATTTGCTTCTAGGGGATAAAAATGCGCTTATCATCGCGACACGCATCCACGGCTACGGCCCAGAATACAACACGTCCCTGAAGTGTCCAAGCTGCGGAGAACTCCAGAGCTATTCATTCAACCTTGAATCGTTAAATTCTCAGTTTCCCACGGAAGAAGCCCTTAAAGAATACAATATTGAAATTAGTAGCACGGGTACCTTTTTAATAGCGCTTCCTAAAACGGATTATACTGTAGAAGCGCGCCTTATATCTTCTAGCGAAGAAAAGAAAATCACAGATGCCCAAGCTTACAAAAAAAAGAAAAACTTTCCCGAAACGCCCATCACGGACCTCTTAAGGATTATAATTGTTTCAGTGAATGGGATTAGTGATCCGGGCGCCCTCGGTGAATTTATAGCGACACTCCCCGCAATTCATGCTCGTTATATAAGAAGAGTATATGATAAACTAGTACCATCAATTGATATGAAACATTCTTTTGTTTGCGCCGATTGCAACCACGAGGGGACCGTGGAGGTTCCCCTCAACACGGACTTTTTTTGGTCTAACGCATGAATACATCCAAGACGTTTATGAACAATTCTTTTTGTTGAAATACTACAGCAACTGGGATTTCATAGAACTCTACAACCTTCCAGTGGGCTTGCGCAAATGGTTTTTTAGCAGGCTTGTGCGCCAAAAAGAAGAAGAAGCCGAAGCCCGCAAGCCCCGCGGATAATCAAATATTCTTAAAAAACGAAATCCTCAACTAATTATATAGAAGCAGTTTTTATAAAAAGGAGCCCTTATGGCTGACCCTAACACTATAGTTGAAGCACTAGAAGCACTAAAGAAGTATGCACCCGAGTTTCAAGCGCAGCTGGCGAAGCAATTAAAATCGCTCACTGACCAAGAAGCAGTGGTTAACCGAACAGTCGGCCGAATGATAGACGGCCAAAAAGCTCAAGCTGCAGCCGCCGGCGCCCTTCAAGAAACATACGGACTTTTGCTCAAAGGCGCTAAAGAAGCCGAAAAAACGAAAGATGAACTAAAAATAATCGTCGCCGCCTATGGACAAATAATGGGCGAGATCAAAAAGATTTCAGGCCTAGACAACACAAGAAAGCGTGCCCTTAGCGAGCAAGTTAAGTTTGCAATGGATCAATATAAAGCTTTATCTGAGCAAACGATCTCTACTCAGCGGCTCGTTACACAACAACAAAGATTCCTCGGGCTTCAAAATCAGCAAGTTAAAGCCGCGCAAAACTACAATAAAGAATTAAATCGATCTAAAAACTTCCGGCCACCAGGGGGCTCAATGATCCCGGGTGCACCCGGAGCCCCAACGGTGCCAACAACTCCCGCCGGCGCCATCAAGAACGTTTTGGCAGGTAAAGAGCTAACAGATATTGCGAGAAAACCCGTGGAAACCGCCAAACAGGGCTTCCAATCTTTCTTGGGCGGGGCCAAGCAGGGATATACGAGCCTTGATGAGCTAACTACCGGCTTTGCCGCCTTGACCGGCCAAGTTATGAATTTTGATCAAGCCGTGGATCGACAGAATCGCGGCCGATTTCCCACTTTTGCTGGCCGCGTAATTCAACTACAACGTGCTTTTGATATTTTGGGTGTTGACATTCAGGAAGTGGTGGCGTCGTTTACGACTCTCCATACAACTTCGCGAACATTTGGCGCGATGATGACACTCAATGATCGTAGAACCAAAAAGATAACAAACAGTTTAGCTTCTTTTGGTTTTATGTTCGAGCGAGTGGGGATTAAATCAGAAGACTTTGCCAAGTCCATTGATATTGTGGGGAAAACTTATCAAACATCTCAGATCGCCGAAGAAGCTAAAACCTTGAATACGGAATTGGTAAATATGGCGCGTGTCACTGGAATATTGCCCGGCCAACTTTCCAAAGATTTTGGGACCGCCATGAATACTTTGGCTGCATATTCTCTCCCCAAAGCTAAAGAGATTTTTAAAGATTTGGCCCTGGAAGTAGCTAGCAGCGGTGTGGCAATGGAGACTCTTCTCGGGACCGCCAAGCAGTTTGATGATATGTCAAAAGCAGCTGACAGCGTTGGCGAATTAAATGCCATGTTAGGAGGTCCATATTTAAATACACTCGACATGGTAAATGCAACTGAGGCAGAAAGAATTCAAATGCTCAAAGATGCTGTGGCTCAAACCGGCCAAAACTTCAATCAAATGGACCGCTTCATGCAAAAATCCATTGCAGACCAGTTGGGGATGAACGTTCAAGACGCCTCTCGCGTATTCCGCGCGCGCTCCGAAGAAGAAGAAGGTGCGATTAAAAGGCGACAAGAACAGATGGCATCACAAGGGCAAAGTTTTGAGCAACTGATGGGAAAAATGAGCGACGGAGCTGCTCGAAATGCAGTCTCGTTTAAAAAACAATGGGGCGCTGCGATACAACAAGCTTCGCTTGTGGAAGAGGCATACGAGCACGTTAACCAGGCCGGCCTCGTAGTAGCAAAAACTTTGCGCAATGTTGGGACTGAGACAAGAGATTTTATTGGAAAGCATATGGTACTTGCAATTCAAAAGCTGACAATGGGCTTAGCACAGGCCGGCCAGGAAATTAAAAAGGGCGAGCTAGCCACAGGTATTGGAAGAATACTTTTCGAAAAAGAAACATTTAAAATCGGAATACTCGGCGAAATCATCACCGATATCCTTGAAAAAATAGGCATCAGGGACTCCGACGATCCGACGAAGCAAATCCAACTGACACCAACAATCGGAAAAGAAGCATGGGAAGGGGCCGCCGACAAGTTCCCCGGCGCCGCCGGTCCCGGAAAGAAAGACACACCACGAACAGAAGACACAGAAGACGAAACCTCAACAACAGGCCGTCGCTTTGGTTTGCGAACAGAAGTAACAGCACCAATTGAAATAATTGTGCAACTAGATGGAAAAGAGATTCAAAAAACAGCTAAAGTGGCAATTGCAAACGCTATCACGAACAATGTGATGGGCTAGGAGAAACAATGGCAGAGAAACAACAGAAAGGAACACCCCCCGTATCAGCGTTTAAACAATCGCATAAGGTATTTTCATTTGAGCCTCTGCACGTGGCATTAAAAGACACACCGGTCAAAGGCCGCGCAATTCTCATTCCCGTGGAAGACTTGCAACTTAGCCAAAGATTTGATCCAAAATACGCCGAAAAACCCGTTTACGGAAGAATGGATCCTATTGTAACCTATCAACACACGCGTCGATCTTTGGGTGTGCAATTTAAATGTCAGGCGCATCATGTGTTTGACAAGCCATCTGGCGTGGTAAACAACATCCGTAACATAAACTTACTTACACAGCTTTTATATCCAGCATATTTTGAACATGGGACAACAATTCATGGAGAGCCTCTTGCTGTTTTGGGCGCCCCCCCGTTTTTTAGAATAAGATATGGTAACTACATTGGCAGCTTCGACTCTACAGGGGGGTTTCAGGGAGAAACAGTGAGTGGCCTAACTGGTTATATTACGGGATTTAACCACCAACTAGGGAAAGTGGCTAGAAACGTGGCCTTCGGAAAACAAGGAACAGACAAAGGATACCGCGCGCTCCCACGTGAAATTGCAGTTAATTTCAATTTCGCCGTGATTCACGATAAGCTACCTGGCTGGTATAAAGGCGAATTCAGCCCAGGCGGATATGGCTATAATTTCCCCTACAATGCTGGCCAATTTGCAAAGAAGTCAACCAATGCTCGAAACGCGACTGGAGAAACTAAACAGCCAGCAAGAGTCAGCGTGGGCACCGACGAAACGCCGACCCTTGAAGAGAAAACCGGTAGCCCCACCAGCGTTGCCGCCAAGATCGCCGACTCACAATCCGGCGGCGCCATCGGTGGTGGTGCCGGATTGGACTCCGGCATTGGCATAAGGATGCCCGGCGAAGGTTACAGCTCGACTGGTTTAAGCGTAGGAGGAGTCCTTGGAGACAAATAATGGCATTTAATTTTTCACGATATAGGAACAGAGAAGTTATAAGAAACGCTTCTAGCCGATATATAAAACAACTTTCTAATAGAAAAGTACGATTCATAGATCATTTCGATACAGCAAACTTACGTTATCCTTCACAGGCGTTGCTAGGCCAATTAGATATTGACAATGAGGTATGGGGAGTGGGAAGTCGATTTTACAAAATAGCCAATAAACACTATGGAGACCCTGCATTGTGGTGGATTATTCCATGGTTTAACCAGACTCCATTAGAATCTGACTATGAGGCGGGTGAAATTGTTTTTGTACCCAAGCCGCTAGAAACAGTGCTAAGCTTTTTTGAATAATTTATTAGGGAAAATATAATGTCAAATGGTAAAAAAAAGAATTGTAGGAAGACATCAAAACAATTACAGGATGCCAATCTAAAACATTCATGGTTTAAGCAAGCGTATTTAATGACCTATTTACACCCCCTTGTAAATCCACTTGTTGAAAATCGCAACCCTAGTAAGTATGTTAAGCTATTAGAAGTAAAAAACCACAGCGATTCCGTCGTTAACAGGTTTACAATTTCTCCTGAAATCATGACTTTTCTTGACGGTCGTCCTGTTGATTACGGACAATTAGTTCCTCAAATTGAAGTATACAAAGTCTACCTGAAGGATAAAGAAAGCGTCGCCGAGGTTCTTTTTCCCTTTAGAGCCACCACTGATTTTAAAAACGATTGGAAGCCCGAGTCTTTTTTAAAGAGCCCATTCCGCGGAAGAGAGGCAGGCATTGAAAGCGTTGATGTGAAAATGGATGGGCGACAACGGAACCCATTTTCTGCAAAAATTACACATGTTACAATAAAATATGTTTTTAATGATGTAAAAACGTTATTTAAAGAATGGAAAAGCAAGGATGGCCGAAGCGTACAGTATTCAGACTTAATTAGATATCCTCCTAGTATGAAAGCCAACGAAGGTGATCCCCGCAGTTTCCCCGCCTCTTTCAGGATAAAATTAGTTTTAGGATGGAATGTAAATGTTAACAACCCACTATTAAAAGGAACAAAACAAGGCGAGAGGTTTTTAAAAGCAGCTCAAAAAGCAAAAGTAAACTTTGTGGGCGACATGACCACGCACAATATGGAATTTAAAGAGGACGGATCCGTGGAGCTAACCGTAGAATATAAGGGAGCCTTAGAGCGCGCCTTCAGTGCGACCGCAGCAGATTTAATGAATAGTTATAGCGTTGATGACAATGAAGATATCCGGACGTTGAAAGCGAAGTTGAATAAGATTGAACTAACTCTTTATGAATCTGCAACGCGAACAGCGAAAGGAGAGCGGAAGCGAGATTTAATGACTATGATTGCCGCTAAAAAGGCTTTGAAAGAGGCAGAGGAGGCCTGGAAACAGTTGAAGCAAATGGAAAAGAATGGAGGCACCTCTCAATCGACATTCGCGGAGGTACGTGCTCTCGGCACGAAGGCCTGGAAATCTGCCCATACTATACTGAAAACTGCAGGCATTTCAGCCATGAAAGGGAAACAAAATCTTATTAACGAAACAAAGCCGGGGTCTAGCGATTTTAAAGCAATGCAAACAGCGGTCGAATCAGCCACGCGTCGACTCGCCACCGGCGGTCCCGACGAAAAGTCTGCAAAAAAACTTAAAGCAAAGCTCAAAAAAGTTAAAGATAAGATAGAAAGTAGCATAGAAGCAATAGAAGCCAATATGCGTGCGCAATATTTATTTATATATTTGCAACGCATGATGGAAAACAACTTGGTATCCTCAATAAACACTGATAAAAGTATTGCTTTTCAAAGTTACACCCAATATCGCGATATACTGGAAGGAGGAGAATCCGAAGAAGTAGCCGCCTTCCAAAGCAAAATCGAAGGACAGTCCCACAGTTCAAATCCACCTACCGGTAAAGTTGATACAGGAAACACCTGGAAAAACATGCAAGAACAAATGGCACCAGAAAAGAAAACCGAAGTAATAGCAGGCCAAAACATCACCATTTTTAAAAAGGTCAGCAGCCCAGCAAAATTATTTTCCGACAAATACGAAGGCGGAAGTAAGCTTATGTTCTTTACTTTGGGGGATCTCATATCTACAATCTTGAAAGAAGGAAACTTTGGAGAGGGGATAGAACAACTGGCGCCTAATTTTAGAATCATTTTTGGAGAAATGGAATACGATGCGGTCGGAAGCACGTCCCCTGTTCGTACAAGTTTATATAATTTGCCGATTTCTGTAGAGACATTTGTAAACTTTATAGCTGTAAAAATTGTTGGCACTAATAGGAAAGCTTATCCCTTAATGATGTTCATCCAAGATTTAGTCAAATTCATTATGGACAAAGTCGCAGCTTCCTACGGGAAAGGGGCAAAAGGCGCCGGTATGACAGACTTAAAGCCTAGAAAAACTTTCAAGCTAGATTTAACTCCTATTGATTTGCCCAAAGAAGCCATAAAAAGCGACGTAGACAAAAATGGAAAACACAGCAATTATATTTTAGACCTAAACCCTAAAAATAAAGACAAATTTCTATCAACTAGAAAATTAGCTATAAATGACATCTCCAATACTTTTTTATTGTTTGGGCATAGAAGCGAACCCTTTAGAGAAAGAATTAAAAGCGTTCATAGCGCACATCCGGTAATGGATAGAGAAGAAGGAATTCCCCACTTTATGGTAGGGGGCCCAAACCGAGGGGTCGTAAAACGCATCGGTTTTAAGGAACATAACAATTCTCTTTTTAGCACGGCAATGTGGAGAAACGCTCAAGCGGGGGGCATTGCGAGTGGCCGCGGCCTGATCAGGCCTTCCAGATTTACATGTGAAGTTGAACTGGTGGGGAATCCATATTTCTACATTGGACAATATTTTTATGTTAATACTAATTTGATAAGCGGCGGCCACTTTGTCAATGAACTTATAATGAATGGGGGCTATTATATTATAATGGCAGTTCAGAGCAGTTTTGGTCCGAACGGGTGGGAAACTACAATTACCGGCACGCTGGAAATAGCTGATGTAATTATTCGCCATGGCCAATTGTACGATCCTGTAAGGCTTGTAAAGGACCAGTCTCCCGGCGCCCGAAAGAAGCTCAAAGACGACCAGAAGGCAGTGAATGAACAAACTTCTGATGCAATAACGGATACTCCGCAAGTTGCGCCGGCCGACCCAAACGCAACGCCAACGGCGGCGGCTTAAATGGGATATATCGATCCACCACCATTTGGCTCCAATGCTCTCGAAGGCCCTCAACTATTTGAGCAACGACTTATCTATAAGGAGAAGTCTTTTTCTCGCCTTTTCGACCCAATCCCCCTAGACACTATATATGAAAAACCGTTTTATGGGAAAGTTGATATTTATGGCACACCCATCTATCCATCTGAAGTTAACCTCACGCACCTACCTGGCGAAGGATTAATTCTCGCACAAAATTTTGTCACTGCTGCATTTAACAATCTGAAATTCTTTATCGACAAAGCTCTAAAATCGCAAGAGCAAATTTTTAGTGACTTGTTTGCTTCTTTTGTGCCCAAGTCAGCTTTTGTGAGCGTACACCAGGCCTATAATGATCATTTTGTAAATAATATCTTTGAAGTGTTTGTCAACAATTACATTAGAGTTCCCAAAATTAATAAAAAAATTAAAAATTTTAAAGACCTAGTAAACGAATTTTTGCACTACACACGCTTGGCGTCGGGAGAATTCCCAGTTACAAAAACAGCTTTTATTGTTTCTCCCTTTTGTAGCCATGCTATTAGTGGGCTTTTCATCGAACTAGAAACATTAGATCCTGGAGACGATTTGCTTAAATATGAAAGGTTTCTTTCAAAGCCTTCTTTTAATAGATATGCAAAAACTGTCAATGGGTTTGGCTTTTATGTAGACAAGAACATGCCGTGGAGAATCGCCGCCAACTTGGATCACTCTGTGACGAGAGAGTACATGAGTAAGTTTGGTTTAGATATAACAGATAACAGTGTATTTACTGGCTATTACAAGAGCGAATATTATTCTTATGAAAGCATGAAAGCGCGGCTGTGGAATATGTACGCGACTTTAATGGCCGACCCTCGCTCTAAAACTTACGGCTCCATTTATAAGGTGCAAAATTGCACGACAATGACGTATGGGGATGTGGCAAGCAATAGATTCACCACAAACGTAAGCGAAGGGTTCAGGGAGGACATTTCTCTCGACTATGAAAACGAGTTCCAAGAGCAATACAACGATGAATACTTTTTGCCAATTTATTTTCAGATGAGACTAATAGAAAACAAAGCCAAATATAGCGCGGGCGATTTTAAGGCCGCCATGAGCAAAATATTAAATTTTTACAAATGGCACGGAATTAAAGCCGCAGTAACTTACATGGGCTTCCTCACGAAACAAACAAAGATTTATGAAGAACCCCAGATCGACCAAGCACCCCCCTATAAAATAAAATATTTTGGTGAAGGTGTAAGTTCAGGCTTGTATTCCTACATTCTTTCTGATACAATGGTGCAAGGGAAAATAAAAAAAGAAACAGAATTAACTTCATGCATCGAATTATTAAATTCAAAAATCATTTAGTTAATGATAAACTTGTATTAAAATGATCTTCCAGACTTTTGATGATAAAAAGAACTGTGTGGCTATATTTGTAAATGGCAAAATTTACAAAAGCAAGCTCCCAAAGCCTTTAACAAAAACATGGGACTACTCCGAGGTTTTAAAAAACAAAAACATTGAGTACGCCAAATATTATTGTGGGGGAAAAACTTTAGACGAAGCTTGCCCCGACCACCTGAGAAAAGAATGGGAAAGCGTCCGCAGAACGTTGTCAGCCTTTCAGAACGCAGTTCATGAAGCGAAACTAGATTTAAAAGAGCATTGTTTTTTTGATCTTGTGCCTCCTCACTTTTTAATGGCCTACGGCCACATTAAGGGAAAAATTTGCGCCTACATTTTTTCAAATTTTAAAAAGCCACAAAATTATGAATTTATGGTTAACCTCTCTAGAGTGCTCACGGAAATAAAAAATACAAAATTAAATATAGATACCAAACCACTGGAGACTCGACGTTATGAATTTAAAGTGCGCCGATTTCTTAAAAAAATAAACGAAGTGTCTCCTTACGTTACATACGATATGCGAGGCACTAAAACTGGAAGATTGACCTCTAAAGATTTCCCAATTTTAACAATGGATAAAAGCTATCGAACTATCCTAAAGCCCAACAACAAGTGGTTCTTAGAATTAGATTACAACGCCGCCGAACTTCGTGTAATGCTTGCGCTTTTAGGCAAGAAACAACCAAACGAAGACTTACATGAATGGAATTTGAAAAATGTGTATAAAGGAGTAGGCACTAGAGAAGAGGCAAAAAAAAGAATATTTGCGTGGCTGTACAATCCAGAATCAAAAGACCAATTATCAAGCCAGGAATACAATCGCGATGCTCTTTTGGAAAAATATTGGGATGGAAGCCACATTGAAACATATTTTGGAAGAGAAATAGCAGCCGACAAACACCATGCCTTGAATTATATTATTCAGTCAACAGCGGCCGATTTATTTCTTCGACAAATGATTAAAGTTTGGGAACTACTTAAAGACAAGACATCTCAAATTGCTTTTTGTTTGCATGATTCGCTTATAGTAGATTTGGCGGAAGAGGATGAAGAGATGGTGAATGAAATAAAAGAAGAGTTTGCGAACACCGAACTGGGCATCTTTAAAGTAAATGTTTTCGGAGGTAAAAACTTTGGTGAGATGAAAAGGATGAACGTTAAATAATGCATACAATAATTGGACTAGGAAAGGTTGGCTGTAATATTGCGGACAAGTTTGCTACCTATCCTCAATATAAGATATATAAAATAGACAAAGGGCTGCAAGAATCGGACCACTCTTACAACTTCCCTTCTTATAATTCACCAGAACAATATGAAGAGCATTGTCCCAATTTAAAATCTTTCTTTAAAGACGTAAAGGGAGAAATTTTATTGGTGACAAGTTGCGGGTTTATTTCGGGCGCGGTCCTTAAAATTTTAGAACAAATAAAACACAAGTGCCAAATAAGTATTCTATATATTCGACCAGATCGCTCACTTCTTCCAGAGATAAAAGTTTTTAATGATAACGTTATTTTTCACGTACTGCAAGAATATGCTCGTAGCACCCTTTTTAAAAGAATATATCTAGTCGATAACGTAGAAGTAACGAAAATTATTGGTGACATTCCTGTGCGCAAATACTTTAACACATTAAATGAATTGATTGTGCACACAATGCACATGATGAACGTCTTTGACAATTCAGAAGCAGAGGCTACTACTTTTGGACCCCCTACAAACACGGCTAGAATGTCAACTTTTAGTTTGGTAAATTACGAAACTGGAGAAGAAAAAATGTTTTTTGACCTTGACATTCCACGCGAAAAGAGATATTATTATGGGGTGCCTGAAAAGACACTTCAAACGGACGGAACCCTTTTGAAAAAGATCCGAGAACAATTAAAAAACCAAAAACATCATGATAAGATAAAAGTGAGCTACGGAATTTTTTCTACAAACTATGATGACGTATACGTTTTCGGCCTGTTGAATAGTTCCGTGGTACAAAATAACAAGTTTAGGCTTGACAAAGATTTAAATTTATAGTATTATATAAAAATAGCGGTACAAGAGAGTTATTGTGCTGACTTTAACAAAAAAGGAGACAAGAAATATGTCAATCAATTTAGATAAAATGCGCGCGCGCATGACCACCCTCAAAACTAAAGGGGGCGCGAATAACCGTTTTTGGCGTCCGCCAGATGGCGAATCAGTAGT
>Ga0080013_1001888_pt1 | contig 26309 bp, 29 predicted proteins | sample ETNvirenome_6_85_FD_69236 | JGI IMG/M metagenome (GOLD analysis project Ga0080013, IMG submission 69236) | Marine viral communities from the Pacific Ocean - ETNP_6_85 (SPADES assembly) (version 2) | ecosystem: Environmental > Aquatic > Marine > Oceanic | place: Pacific Ocean | collected 2013-06-19
TGGGACGGCGCCATCGATTCGGAAACCTTCTTTGATATTACCGTTATCATTTGTTTTGAATACAATATGTTTATTGCTTGTGTTGTTCTGGAATAAAATGTTGTTGGAAGAGTTATAACCCATGTATCCCAAACCAGTACCAGCACTATTGCTGAAAAAGATATACGGTAAATGGTTAGTTATCTGAGCATTACCGGACAAGAACAGGAAGTTTGTACTGTCATTAAAGGTAAGTCGCGATTCGCCATTAATTGTGTTTGAATTCACAGAGGTTAGAATCCTGTTATCTGCGGCATTTGTATATGAGGCAATTGCCGGTGCTGCTAGCTCTACACCCTTGACATAGAAAGCTGATGCCGACACATTCAGCGAACTTGAAACATGCGTTGCATCTATAACTGTAGTAGTGGTTCGGAGTGAGGAACCAGAGACTCCCAGAGAAGCTGAGACTTGTCCTGTGACACTAAGCTTAGCGCCAGAATAAGATAGCCCTGCTTCTCCGTTGATGGTTGTAGAGTTTGTCGATGTAATTACTCTGCCACTAGCCGCATTGTTATAAGACAATACTGCTGGTGCTGCCAACTCAAGACCATTTGCAAAGAACCTAGACCCGGAAATATTAAGAGAACTTGAAACATGTGTGGTATCTATAACAGTTGCTGCCGTTCGGACTGAAGATCCGCTGATTCCTAACGAGGCCGATATTTGCCCGGTTGCTGATAAGACGGTACCAGTATAAGTTAGGCCAGCTTCTGCATTAGCTTGGCCGGCAGTAACAGAGGTTAACACCCTATTGTTGGCTTGGTTTGTAACTGAGGATAGGGCTGGGCCGGTGCCGCTACTTGCAGCTGTTAAACGCCCTTGTGCATCTACAGTAATCGCAGAGTAGGTATATGAGCCTGCGGACACAGTGGTGTTGTCTAGGTTAACAGTCACAGTATCGGTTGCAGAAGCCACGGTAGAGATCCCGGTTCCACCGGCGATGTCGACTGTGTTGCCATCTGCGATAGGCTGATTCGAGCCGCCATCTGCTGAAAGTGTCCAGCTAGACATTGTACCGGCACCAACACCGGTCAGTGTGCTACCATCACCATAAAACTTAGAGCCTGATATATGTAGCGAGCTTGAAAGATGTGTTGTGTCTATAACAGTTGTTGCAGTGCGAATAGAAGATCCCGTAACTCCCAAGGATGCAGATATCTGACCAATCGATTTAAGTATATTACCATCGTGTGTTAGGTTTGCTTCACCTTGTATTGTTGAAGAATTAACCGAGGTCAACACTCTATTGTTTGCAGCGTTACTATATGTTGTAATCGGAGGTGCAACAACTAGAGCACCATTGGCGTAGAAAGCTGACGCTGAGATGTTTAATGAACTTGAAATGTCGGTATCACCAATAGTCATGCGTGTATTGAGACCATTGGTGCCAAAACGCATTTTCTTGTTATTGTTTGAGTAGTCTATCCAACCTTCGCCGTTGTTGGCGGCTGTAGCGTATGTAAACCTAATCGTGCTCATGCCTGTTGCTGCGGAAGCAATTGTCATTCCGCGATTACCTGTTTGGTTTCCAATGACTAGATCGTTCTTTTCATTAGGGTGTATGCCGGGCGTAGACATCCCAATACCAACACGCGATCCAGAGACCACCAATACTTGACTACCACTTGTCTTTAATGCTATAAAATCATTCTCAAAGTCAATCTGAGTTTCTGCAGGATCTCCTTCATATTGTACATCGCCGTGTGTCTGTGGTCCTTTTGAGCTGTTATATGCCATTTAATATTGTCTCCGTTTATTAGCCTATTTTATTGATGACTAGCCAAGCTGTGCCATCTGATTGCAAGGTTCTTGTAGAATAATTAGATTTTAAAACCACAGAATCACTTAAATCAATTTTTGATTCTTCACAACAGATCTCCACGATATTAGAATTAAGCTTATATCGGTCACTGTTTGCTTTCTTTACTATAATAATGCGCCCATGACTATTGCAAGGCGGTGGTAATTCAACAACTACTTTATTATTAGACGAGTCACACAAAATTGTATAGTCGTCTTCAGCTACTTGATATACGGCGTCAGACGTTTTAACGATATTGTGATAAACAGAGCCTGCACAAACAAGTTTTTTATCGGCATGAATTGAATTTGTTTTAATCTTGCCCTCTACTTTGAGTGTGCTGTCTGTTGTGTTATAGCTTAGTTTGTGACATGATTCGAATTCAGACTTACCTTTTATTTGCAAGCTCCCCAAAGGTCCGCTTGCCCGCGGGATCTTGGAACTTATGTAATTGTCATATAAATTCTTGAGAGTTGTGTTATTGGTCCTGTTTGACGATACATCAGAGACAAGCAGCAGGTCGTCGTCACTTAAATTCTGTCCTCTATTGTTTATTCTTTCTGTTTTTTTCAAATCAATAGCTAATTTTCCACGCTTAAGTAGAAGTCCCGAGCCTGAGTCTATATTGATTCCAATCCCATCATCTCCAACGTTGAGACCCTCTGTGATTTTTACTTGGAGGGTACCTCGCACACTTTGCAAACCATGAGAATAGTTTAAAAAAGTAGCATCAATCTCGCCGTCAAACCTATCAGTTGGCAAATTGGTCAAATTTTCACCTGAACCAGCCAAAGTTGTGGCATTGATGTGTTTTGCTGTTAAGGTGTCGTTCTTATAATCAAGTGCGTGGTTTGTTTTGAGAATACCTTCTGAGTCATATATTAAAATACCGTCTTTCGCTTGGCCGCGGATACCTCTCACCGCGACATCCTTTAATGTGGCGCAGGGACTTTGAGCATCTGTATCCCAGAAAACACTGGCACTCACCGTATTCTTAAATACTTTAACACCGCCAATCTCCTGATCAGCATGTTGATCAACAGAGCCTTCAACCGCTCCCTTTAAAACATTATAAGCCATTTTTTACCCTCTCATCCATAAATAGATTCATTTATCGTTTTGTCTTGTATTATGTAGGCTCCAAAGTTGCTGAAATGTTCCGGAAAATAATACATTTCGTATTTTTCTACAACTTCTTTAACGATCACTTTCATTTTAGGCGAGTTACCGGTGATGATTTTTATAGGTGTTTCGTTAGATAACACAAATTGCTCTACCAAATCTCGGGCCTCAAAGTGAGTTTTCCCGTGTAAGTCCAGAATCTTCATACCAAAGTAAGTAGTACAAAAAAAAGGATGCCCCCACAAAGGGAGGCATCCAAAAAATCCAACGAGTGTCGGAAAGTGTATATTACACAATCTTCCAGTGGTCAGCGACAACATAGACCATAGTTACAGCAGCGAATGGCGACTCAAGGACAATGCCCTCAAGGCCGTCGATTCTGTGATCAGCGGATCCTTTGTTGATTGTAATAACGGCATTGCTAGTAAGGTTACCTGCTTTAGCAACAACAACATCACCAACAGATGGTGAAGCTGGCATTGTTACGGTAGCATTAGAGCTAGCGTCAGCAAAGTAGTTGTAACCTTCGACAAGAGCGTTACTATCAGCTTTAAGGGAAACATTGTTACCCGTGACAGAAAGTTGACCAGATGCAGCCGAGAGACCAGCACCAGCCATACCTGCAACGAGGTCAGCAATACTTTCTTTCTTTGAGCTGTTATCGGTAGCATCGATGATAGCGATACTATCGGCAGCAACAGCGACAGTGGCAGCACTCAACTCGTTAAGGTCAAGAGACATGACACCAGAAGCGGCAGCAAGACCGTCACCAGCAAGGCCGGTTGCAACGTCGTCGTTGACCATAGAGTCTTGGACAGCGTTAGCGGCGATGGTGAGAGCACCACCGTCAGCGATTGTAGCGTCACCGCTAACAACACCGAAGTAGTGATCACGAAGACTGTCAACACCAACTTTCTTCAGAGTTCCACCATCGGAAATCATGAACTCATCAGCGTCAGCGATGTCAGCGTGAGCCAACTCGGTTTGACCACTAATAATGTTGTCATTGAGCATTGCAGTCTCAATAGCGTCGTTAGCGATAGTCACTACACCAGCATTGGTACAAGTTACATCACCGCTAAGAGCGAAAGAACTGTAATCAGTTCCATCAGCAATCAAGAAGTGAGTAGTGGTCGCAGCCAAAGAATCATCAAAGATATTCATCATCGATGGCTCAACAGCATCGGCAGCAATCGTGAGATCACCACCAGCAGCGATAGTAGCATCACCAGATACATTTCCGAAGATTGCATCTTCAAGGTTAGAGAAGGTAATGCTCTTGATAGCGTTTGATGCGTCAACATCACCAGCATAAATCAAGTCGCCTTGTGCAAGATCAGTTAAAGAACTAGCGCATGAGCCACCGTCAAGCTTGTCAATATCGATAGCAGCGTTGGAAGCGATCGAAGCGTTAACAACTGCGTTAGCAGCCAACTCGTCAGCACCAACAGCGTCATCATCAAGCTGGGCTTGTGATACCGAGTTGTTAGCCAATGTCAAAGCACCACCAGCAGCAACAGTAGCATCGCCGGAAACATTACCGAAGATCCAGTCTTCAAGGTTAGAAGCAGTAATCTTCTTCTCGGTTCCACCATCGGAGAACAAGAAGTGATCGCCTTGGGCGACACCAGTTCCACCGAGAGCAGAAAGCTCATCGATATCAATAGAAAGAGCAGTTCCGCCACCACCAGCAAGGCCGGCGCCAGCTACAGAAGTAGCAAGTTGAGTAGCAGTAATACCAGCATTAGCAACTCTAAGAGTTGTGCGACCAACAGAGTTGATCGTGCTTTCGTCAGCAACGACATGAATAGTAAGCATGGCGTCAGCGCTTTCGTTTGGACCTTGATCTAAACAATCGCCAGCGAAAGAACCAGTGATTGATACTTTGTCGCTATCGATGTGAAGAGAGCCAGAAGCTTGAACAGACATAACGCCAGAAGCGGCAGCAAGACCAGCACCAGCCAGTTCGGTTGCAACATCATCGTGGACCATTCCAGTCTGGACAGCATTGGCAGCGATGGTGAGAGCACCACCGTCGGCGATAGTAGCATCGCCGGAGACAACACCAAAGTAGTGATCACGAAGACTGTCAACACCAACTCTTTTCAATGCTCCACCATCGGAAATCATGAATTCGTCAGCGTCAGCGATGTCAGCGTGAGCCAATTCGGTTTGGCCGCTAATGATGTTATCGTTAAGCATAGCAGTTTCGATAGCATCGGAACCAATGGTGAGAGCACCACCAGCAGCGACAGTAGCATCACCACTTACATCAGCGAAAACAGCGTCTTGAAGGTTACTGAAAGTAATCTTCTTTTCGGTACCATTGTCGGAAAACATAAAGTAATCCTGAGTTTGGTGAAGGCCAGCGCCACCAAGAGCCGAAAGCTCGTCGATGTCGACAGCGAGAACGCCACTAGAAGCGGCGAGACCGGCGCCAGCAGCAGCGGTCATAAGGTCAGCAACAGTATCGCTCTTCACGAGGCCATCGGCATCTTTGAAGTAAAGCGAGTCCGAACCGACTGCGATCGCGGTGTCAGCAACACCGAGAAGTGAAACAGTACCACCAGCAGAAAAGTTTCCAGAACCGGAAACCACACCTGCATCGGTGGCTGTAAATGCTGTAGTACCAGCATCGTTCTTAACCGTAAAAGTACCCTCTTGTGTAAGAGAACCACTCATAGTTGCGGCTAAGCTTTGAAATTTATAAGCCATATTTTAAAACCCTCCATTTTATAGTTTTTATTATGGGGTGAACGAGACACACCTATCCAGATTTCAATCCAGATAACAGTACCCGCTCGACTATAAATAGTCCGTGGGGAGGGTAATAAAAATTAGAAAATATGATATTTATCAAGGCCGTTACAATAAAGCTGCAACGATGCATAGGGTGACTCTAAAACAACTGAATTTTGACTGTCGATTGTTTGTGATCCTGATGCCAAAATAGTGATCTTATTTGTGTGTGCGGCGCCGCCTTCGTCTTTTATGACCAGCGTTTGACCACTTAATAAAGTAGCAGCGCTCGGTAATCGAAGGTCCACCGCAGCACTTGTAGTATCAACTCCAATAAAGTAATCTGTAGAGGAGGCAGTTGCTGTGGCACTGATTGCACGGCGGTTCATTTTGAGACCTCCGCCAAGTTTCAGTATGTCGTTCTGAAAGGTAAAGTTTAGTGACCCGGTCAGGTCACCATCAGAAGAGTCGTGAAACTGAATCGAGTGGGCGGGACCCTCGGCTACAACATGGTCCGCTTTGACATTTATAAGATTGCTACCATCGCCGTAGAACGCGGAAGCTGAAACATTCACACTGGCACTTAGACCACCAACAACACTTAGTAGGGAGCCATCAAACTTTAAATTACTCTCGCATGTCAGTGTGTTCGCATCACCGCCAACATTTGTTATAATTGAATTGTTGGTGGCATTGGAAACGCGCGGTACATTAATAACCGAACCGCCGTCTGATGTACTTAGGTTGCCTGAAAGGATGGTTGCTACTGCAATATCCATTCGCGGTCGTAGTTCAGCCGGAAGGAACACAGTACCCGACATATTATTGTAAGCCATTTGTGTGCCTCCTTAATTAATTAGAAGACAAACCAGTTGGCGCCATTAGAATATAAACTAATTGCCGGCATTGATCCTGTAAGTGTGTAGGATGGGGTATTGTCGAAAGTATAGCCCCCGGAGCCTGTTAGAATAATATTTGTACCAGCGCGAGTGGGTGCTTCATCTTTTACTATTAAGAGAGCGCCCGAACCGTAGGTGGATGCGCTAGGAATTTGAATTCTAACATTATTGCTATTCTGAACACCCAGAATATAAGAGGGTGTACTGGCTGTATATGATGTAACCGTAACAGTCTCATATATAACATTAAGGCCGCGTACATGAACAGCTTGATCACCAATGCTAGCACTTAAGACTTTAACGCCTGCAGCATTTTTGACGATTAAACTACCAATTCTAGAATGGGTGTCGTCATTGGAATTACCAAAGTATGTGGAGCCGGTCGCATCAATTCTAGTAACATTCTCATAATGAAAAATACTGGCTGATACTGACCCGGTTACAATTAAGTTACCAGAAAGCACCATGGTGCTCGGTTGGTAGCCACCTACCGAGGTGGTGTGATACATCATCTTTGCCGAGCCGGTGGTTACACCACCACCTGACATGAACTGTATAGACCCCGTAGGTCCAAGCGCTGATGCATCACAGTCTACATATGCCCATCCAAAACTCATTCAATAAACTCCTTAGAAATGACTACACGCAGCATAAACATCGTCTGGTGGGTTTGTCGAGCTTTTGACAAAAGCCACTCTATCAATGCCGGCAATATGAAATCTGTAGTGTGCTGGGCCGCTTAGGGCCGCGGCGTTCATAATAGAACGAGTGGTACCAGAGTTATCAGCGTGATGTTCCATAATTGGGGCCCACTTACCAAAAGCATAATTATAGCCATATATGTTTACTGCATCGGTGCCGGCATCCTTAACATAAACATGTAAATATCTTTGATTTTCAGTAACATATCCGTTCTGGCCGGCCGTCGTGCTGTTTAAATTGTCGGATAAATCACCACTAGTGGCAAGCACCGCAACTTCAACTGCGGTTTCTTTAGTCGATACTATATTATCGCTGCCGGCTATAGATTTTGGGCGCCTTGTGCGGCCCCAACTTGTTGCTTTGTAATAGTCGGCCATTAGCTCTTCCTCTCATCATATCTGTAACAAATAATCATATCTAAATCCTAAAAAGTAGTGCACGCAGCGAAAATATCTGACGGCGCATCGGCGCTGACAAAGCCAACCCTGTCGATTCCAGCAATATCAAAAATATAGTGACGAGCTGCGCCCGAACCACCGCATGTGGCAGTCATAATAGAGCGAGTACCATCACCGTCTTCCTCTAAAATGGGCGCCCACTTTCCAAAAGCATAGTTATAGCCGTATATTTGGATGGAATCAGCAGCAGAACCTACCGGATCCGCAACATAAACATGCAGATATCTTTGATTTTCGGTGGCATACCCGTTTTCGCCTGCAACTGTATCAGTTAAGGCATCGTTTAGAGCTGTCACAGCTACAACCTCTACCGGTGTCTCTTTTGTTGCTACCGTGTGATCACGGTTAGCTAAAGTTTTAGGCCTTCTAGTTCGACCCCAGCTTGTTGGTGTATATACAGCCATTATAACTTCCTCTTTTCTTGTTTACAATAATAAATAGTCATCTATTTTTTCTCGTGCGTTTTTCTAATGCTCTTTGTTTTTTAAGTTCGTCTCTGATTCTGCGGCGTTCTGCTTTCTTTCGATCCTCCCTCTTTTTATCGGAAGGTTTTTTATAATACCGACGATCTCTTACTTGTTCAACAATCTTAGCTTTCTTACTTTTTTTGATGAACCTTCTAATCATTTTCTCTGCATTACCGCGACACTCTTTTGAGGTCACTAATACATTTGCTTTCTTTCTTGGCATCGTTATTTCATCGCCTCCCACATTCTGCTGGCGCCGCCCATAATGGAACTGATGTCTACGCCCGAATCTCTTGAGTCTCCAAGGTCAACAGCGCCAGCAGTAGCTGCCGATGGCGGTCCACCAGCATCTCTAGTCGGCTCAGTGCCTTCAAACAAGTTAACGCCATTATATGCGTCGGCGCCGATGGCGTCCATAAGCTTCTTTTTATTCTTATTGTAATCGCGCTTCGCCGGCGCTTGACGCGGTGGAGGGGTTTCCGCATGCTCCCTGATTACCGGGGCGGTCTGGAGACCTTTCGCAACCTCTGATACCACATTAGACAAAAGCCCTTCTTCCAAAAGGACTTCATGAATACACTCTTTGACGAGCGGCTTGATTAATTCTTTTAAATCACTCTTCTTCACTTAAAACCTCATTTAAAAGCCGGTTAATTTTATCGGCCTTTGTGAATACATTGTTGTTAAACTCTTTAGCTTCGCGCATCATGAATGCGCCGGGCGTTGATGGTTCGGAAACCATATCAAAACAAATCAATTGAAAGTCATCTTCGACCATTGTTTGTCCTTTCTCTTCTCGAACAGAGCCCATACCACGGGAAGATACTCCCACAGTAACGCCACCGTTGACCAGTTCTTTAAGGATCTTGCCGGATGGTGTTTCTAAAACTTTAATCTTGCCCATGACATTTTTACCTTCCATCCAAATCTCAGTCACCATGTGAGATGCGTTCTTAAGATTAATGACGGAATCGTCTGGGTGATCTAGTTCACCGAGTGCTCTACATTCTTTAACGAGCTTCTGGTAGTTTTTGACCTCACGCATCATTGTGTTGTGGGGGTAAACTCTGCCATTGCCGTTTTGTGTTTCGGTCATCTGCATAACTCCGGAGAGGATCATACCACCTTCGGAGACATAGCGCTTCTCATCTTCTGTGAGAAGATCTTGACAGATACCACCCTCACATAATGCGTAATATTCTCTGAGTAGTTTCTTTGACATTATTTACCAAACCCCCATCTTCTTGAAATCTCTTGAAGTTGTTCGTTTAGGGTCTCGCCCTTTTTCACTTTGCTTTCGTTGACGGCTGAGTTGGCTGCAGCGGCTGGTCTGGCAGAAGCAGCTTGTCGTGAGGCGGCGCGGCGTGCACGATCTTTGGCATTGCGCTTGTCCTTCTTGGCGCGTTCGGCATCTGCGGCCTTTTTCTTGGCCCTTCTTGCCATAGTTCTTTTGGTAAATGGCTTGCCGGTTCGCGGGTTAATCGGAACATCTCCTGCTGCTGGTGCGGCTGCTGGTGCTGCGGCAGGTTCAGCGGCTGCTGGTGCTGCGGCAGGTTCAGCGGCTGCTGGTTCGGCTGCAGGTTCAGCGGCTGCTGGTTCGGCTGCAGGTTCAGCGGCTGCTGGTTCGGCTGCAGCCGGTGAGGCTGCTGGAGTAGCGGCTGGTGCTGCTGGGGCAGGTGTTGTCGCGGCAGGTTCTGCGGCCGCTGGCTGTTGGCCTGCTTGTTGAGCAACTGCGGCCTGCACTGCTTTACGGAACTTCTCGCTTCTTGGGGCATTATCAGCTGTTTGTTGTGTTAACGCGCGGGATTGCTCGATTGACTGTGATACTTTCTTAATGTCGTCGACATCACCGATGCCAAGCTTCGTTACATCTTTTTCTAATTTTTGCCTAAGCTTGAGCATGTGTTGAGCATACGACTTCATTATAGAAGATGCTTGCTTTAGCTTAGCATTTGCGGCCATATCGGCTGAAGCACCCGTGGCACCTACGGCGCCGGCGAGTTTACTCCCGACAGACGACATGGCGCCCGATGTCTTCGCTTTTATTTGGTCGAGGACACCTTCATCGATATCACCGTTTTCAACCATATCTTTAATTTCTTCATTGATAATTTCTATCAATTCTTTTTCGGTGATCTGCATAGCTAAGATCCCTTACAACAGCGCCTTACGGGCTGTAGCATCCATTTACTCATCCAAGTGTTTGTGTTCATGTTTAATTCCTTCGTCTCCAAAAATCATGTTAAGAACATATGAAGTTCCTGATGATAACCAACCTAAAATAAAAAAGTTAGCTACGCATACATCAAAACTAAATAGTTCGGTGAACGGAGAAAGTAGCATTAAAAACCACCCTACATGAAATCCCATGCACATAGGGCACTTAAACAATTCTCCTATATGGCCTTCTTTTGGTCTTATCTCTTCAAGTATCTTTCCGTATACTAGTATTTGTGTGAGCCCATAGGCACATAAGATAAAAGCTAATAATTCCATTTTCCTCTCGTTTTAAACTGTGTAAATATAATTCAGCGCGTAGGGGTCTCGAACAAACTGTCTTCTCATCGAGCCCTTTTCTGTGGATTGCGGGACTTCTCCCAATTCAGTTGAGTCTTCATTCTCTGGATGAATGAGTTCATCATCGGTCATTGAGATAATTGCTTCCTTATTCTCAAAGTATGGGCGTTCCTCTTCAATAAATTGTGAAATATTAATAAGAGCAAGTTTTGCTCCGTTGATATCGGGATTAGCCGACTCTTGAATACTGCCTTCAAGCGCACCGAAATATGATCCGGCTTGAATACTCTCGGGCACCAATACACCCTTTTTAAAGAGCTGTGTCATCAATCTGTTTTGTGCGCCATAAACCATATCTGACATAGTTTCTTTTGGGAAAGCTACCACCTTATTGGTTGATGGCGACAGAACGATGTCGATATCACCGTGATCAAAAATCATAACATCCCCATTTAAGGACTGTCTTGCATCAATTTCAAGTCTAACCTTTTTGGCGTTAGCCTCGGGTCCAATTTTAATTACTACTGGCATCTTCGTTAATTTCCCCAACTAATTGCTGAATTTTTAGAATTGTCAAAAGCATATTTTGATCCGCTTGAGAATCCTTATAGCCTTCGAGTTTTTCAATAATCTGTGTTGTCTTAGAACTCATTTGTTCATCAGACGAAATGTGTTCGCCCTCTTTTGATTTTTCTAGTTGATCTTTTAACCTTAATATTTCTTCATTTAAAAACATCTTCAGTCCCAAAGAGTTGTCAACGAAAGAACTGATATATAAATTTAACAAGGTTTTCTGTTCAACTAAGAGCTTTTCGTCATATTTCGTATTAAACTTACTAACAAACGATTCAACAACCAAAGAGTCCACCTTAACATCGTGCTTCTCCGGAACTGGCCGGGTCATGTGTTCTAAAACTAATTGTTCGAGAATAACTGAGCTTTTTGGATCTGTATTGTGTGAGAACATTTTATAGATGTTCGCCAAAGATTTGTAATTTGGAACAAAATTATTAAACACGGAAGGTTCAAGCTCTTTGTTGACATCGTTAATTAAATCAGTCTGGCTTACAAAAATACCTTGGGTGTCCATAAGGCGGCTAGCCAATTTAGCTTCTTTAATAATTTTTTCACATGTTTCTTTTTCTAGATCTCTGGTCTCATAAAGTGATTGATAACACTGTAATTCTTTATACAGAATTGAATCGGGCGCAAAATGCTTTTTAATCAGCTTCACCACTATGTTTTTTCTGTTATGATCACCTTGTAAAATAGCCGAGGTACCTTCTCTGATCAGGGCCTCATAAACAAACGCAGTGTTTCTTTTTTTATTGTGTTTAATTCTCATCATTTTGCTCCGTGATTAATTTTTGTTTTTCTTCCAAGCTATCGATTAGATGATTTAATGAATCGTTAACCTCGAAAAGCTTCTGCTCTTCTTTGGACTCTTTCAAATTATAAATAGATTCCTCTTCTTCATAAATACCTTTTGCAATGGCCGGAACTGTAGAAGTGGCCAGATCACTTATACCCTTAAACTTTGATCTTGTGGATTTTCCTTGCATTGCATGGCCGCCATGGGCGCGCATATTTTTGGCGCGGCCGGCGGTTTCCCTACCATCATTGGTGCCATCTTTTCTAACATACGAACTTTTCTCATATGTGCTGAGTCTCTTAGAGTCTCGTGATCCGGGAGGTACTGCCAAGAGCGGGGATTCCTCTCCTGCTGGCTCTTCCATGCCGGCATCACCCGCGGGCATTTCTTCGGCTCCCATGTCCATCTCGCCACCCATATCGCCACCCATATCGCCCCCAACGGCGCCAGCAGTTTCGCCGGCGGCGGCGGCTTCAGCAACCTGTTGTAGCGAAGCATCGTACTTACGATCGTAGTAAATCTCTCTCTGATTTCTAACAAATTCTTCGTTGGACATACCAAAGATGTGTTCAGTTACCCATCGGCGCGAGAAATAGCCTTCAGTAGCAGATGCGGCAATATCAAACTTGGCTTTCCAGAATTCAATTTCTTGCATCTCAGCAATCTTAGATGGGTTATTAAGAGCAAGCTTAAAATTAATCAAGTCATCTCCGCGAAAGCCAAGTGTATAAAGGTGAATGATACCCACCTTTTCAAGTTCGTGAATGATTACACGCTGCAATCTTTGAATCGTTCTTGCGAAACGAATGTCTTTCTGTGCCAGTGTTGTTTTGTCTTCGCTGGCGCCTTCACCCATAGAAAGGTATGGTTGTGGAATCTTAAGTGCTGCAAATAACTTATCGCGGAGATATTTCACATCTTCTACTGCGGCCGTGTTTTGGCCGCCGGCCAAGTTAGTAACCTCAGTGGCAGAGCCCGGGCGAACTGGAATAAAGTAATCCTCTTCAATGCTCATTGGATTGTAGCGCAAGTCAACACGGCCGGTTTTTTGATCAACGACCGAATGGCGCTTTAGATTGCTAACAATCTTTTCCATATATTGTTCGATATCATTGGGAGGGATCCCGCCAACATCAATCTTAAACAATCTTCTTTCGGATGAACGAATAACACGATAAGCCATCATCGCATCCTCAACAAGAGTTAATTGTCTAAAGATGCGGCGGGCTGGATCTAATATAGATGTGCCATATGGCGAGTGTTTATCGTTACCCAATACACGAAAGTGTGCGATTTGCCAGTTTTCAAAAGTCATACCGGCACTGTTCCATTGATATTGAACATAATTGGGATTAGTAGAGTCTTGGCCTTCTAACCTTTCGACCTCGGTAATTGGAAGAGAGATTACCGATTGGACCCCGAACTTGTCATCCATGTCCAAATACAGAAAAAAGTCTCCATACTTACACATTGTCCGAGCCCAACCAAAAAGGTTATATTCTACATTTAAAACTTTTGAATATAAATTTTGTAAAACAGCTTTAATCTCTTCGTTGCTACAGCGAATGTTGAGCATTGGGCGCAAATCGGAGTAAGTTGTCATTTCATCAGCGTAGATATCTAAGGCAGAAGCAATCTCTGGCATGTACTCCATCTGGTCAAAGTCAATATATCTCTCGACTCTTCGCTGGTTTTGCATCGCATTGAGGGCGAGATTGTCGAAAGCGCTATACTGTGATTTCTTAAACTGTTGACCGGAAGCTGTCCTAAATCTAGATGAAAATTTATCTAAATGTTGGCGCCTGATTTTGGTACCGGTCTGTGAGCGGTAGTTTACAATCGGGCCCGAGAATAATCTCGTAAGTGCCTTAAACAAATCGTTCTGTTGATTGAGGGGGTTTCTACCGCTATCGTATTTTTTGTTTCTGTTGTCTGCCATTTATATTCTCACTTTATAATCCATTTGTATTGGTCATACATTTCTTTTGCTTCATTCATTTTATCAAATGTAGAGTCTTTTTTGTACCCTTGTTGGCCTTTAATTTGAGTGTTCATCGTAGTGTTTGTTTTATATACAGCACCAAGGAACGCTTTCTTATAATTAAGTTCTCTAGCACTGTGCTGTATCGCCGTGTCGCGAACCCAGCATGCAATCGCGAGGGCCATGATTAAATCATCATGGTATCCTTTCATTGCTTGGGGCTTGCCGTTCCTCCAAATAAAAGTTTTCATCTCATTCACGGTACGAGAGGAATATATGGTAATTAGTTTATTCCTGATAAACTCCTCTAATTTCGCAATGATGAGCGGTCGGGTTTTCATAGAGGTGGTAAAACCGGGCACAGATGAATTGAGATGTTCTGCCGTGTGTTGATCAATATATTCGTGTGTGGATTTAATTGAGTGATATAAATTCGGGTATCGAGTTTCATTAAGTTTCTCCAGCACAGTATATCCAACATTGTTGTTCTCAACCACAACCATGCAGTTACCAAATTCTTTCCCTACCTCGTTTAACATGTTTGCGTACATATCTAAAGTTGGTTTTCCTTGGTACTCGCCAACAACCTCTAGTGTTTCAAGTTTGATAATGTGAAAAGTAGAGTAGTCCGCGCCATCTCCGCGAGCAACATCGGCCACAAGAAGATAGTTGCATGAAGGATCGTATTCTTCCCAAATCCAAAAATTTCTATCGAAGCCTGTCTTGTGCTTGGGCTCACATATGTTTGATAGCATCCACTCCATACAATCAGGATCAATGACGGTTTCACCGGATGTGTTGAAATTACACTCAAGCTCTTGCGCAATCTGACGCTTAGACATATTTCTGGTTTCTTTCTTAAACCACTCTTCACCACGATCAGGGTGAACATCCCAAGCTAGTGTCGTCAGGTTGAAATTATTAAGGCCTGCTTCCGAATCAGTACAAGCTTTGTGGAACCAGTTTCCAACACCATTGGGAGTAGATAAGGCTATACAGCGACCACCAGTTGACAGGGTGGGATACAGACCGGTCCACAATTCGTCTAGGCCTTCAATGTGTGCTGCCTCATCGAGTACAAGCAAAGACAGTGCTTCGGAACGACCTGCATCGCCAGATGTTGAGGTTGCCTTGATCGATGAACCATTTGATAATTCAAAAGAGGTACGGTTGTCTACTGAGATAGTTGCTATTTTAAGCCAGTCTGGAACATTTCTCATAATGTTCTTAACTTTTTTAACCAAGTTACCCGCTGTCGCGAACTTGGTTGCCATAACTAGAATGGCCTTGTCGCGATGAAACAGCATCATCCAAGTGATGTAACCTGCTGTAATCGTTGAGATTCCCAACTGGCGCGCCTTTAAGATGACATTGAAACGATAGTCGTTAAAGTCTTTCAGAAGATCATCTTGGAAATCATAGGTATTAAACAAAATCAACCCGTGAAGCGGGTGTGAAATTCTTGCATAATTGTTGAGAAAGTACGCTGGATCTTTACCGCACTTTACGATTTCTTTAATCTGTTGCTTTTTGTCCAGTTGAAAATTCATACATTTTTCAGGGCCGCTATAACTTCTTCACGATTGGCCAGACCGCCTTCACCATCTGTGACGATCATCTCTTCCATGCCATCTTTGTGCATCATATCTATCAGTTCTACATCTGACATTTCTTCAAGTCCATCAGGGTCAAGCGCGTTGTACATTTCGTCTTCGCCGCCCATATCATGATAATGTCCCTCGGCTAAGACTTTGCGAATAAGTTGTTTAATTTCTTTAAATCCAACGGAGGGTCGACCCATAGCACCGCGTACATACTCAGTAGGAGGTTTCTCTTCTGGATAACCTTCATCGCCGGGACTCATCATCTCAACGCCGGGGAGTTTCGCGAACACAATTTGAAAAATCTCTTGCACATCCTCTGGATCCCTATCTGATACCAGATCATAGATGTTATCGATTGTTGCCTCTTTGGAGTCAGGGCCTGCGCGATCTTGGAAGCCACTGTAATCACTCTCTGGTGCGTCGTCTGCTGGGATATCGTCTGGTGCATCGGGCTGTGGAAAGGGCATTGTCTCAGCAGATCTGTCAACATTCGGATCGTTGGCGGGCGCTTGAGTGCCTTTCTTTCTCTTATAACTGCCGGGTCCATAATCGCGATCCAACCATTCTGGTTTTTCTCCCTCACCCTTAATCCAAGCTATGAATTCATCTGCTCTTTCTTGAGACATGGCTTCATCAATAAAGCCCTCTTCCTTGAGGTATTCTTCAAGGATAATTGTTTGCAGTTGTTCTTGAGTGATTTGCATTTTATTCTCCAGTCTCCATAAGTTCTTTAATTTTCATGATTGCGGCGCCTAGGCCGCCGGCTGCGAGCGCCATCATAACTGCTGGCTGTGTAGCAAAGTGGTGTGCCGCTTTAGCTAAAATTTCCAAGTTTTCAGGGTTAATACCCTCAAGACCTTCTTCAAGTTCTTCATCATTGGCTTCACTGATATATGGCTTTCCTTGGGCAGCTAGGAAAGCCATCTCCATGGCTTCAATCGCCATGGGAACATTGCCAACATCTTTAACAAATCCTCGAAAAACATCAACGGCGTTATCAACATGATCTGCATAAGAGGCGCCGGTAAAGGCGCCTTCAGTAATATCTTCAAATTCTTCTTTGATAATCTGTTTAAGCTGCGACCTAGTGATTTTCATCTTATGATTCCTTTTTTCTAGTATCGTTCTCTGGGCGCTTGCCACCTTTACCATCCCAACCGCCTTGGTCGAGAAAAGTACGCCAGCTTGTTTCTAAGCCCTCTTTGGAGCCCGGTGTCACTTCGTTTTCTTCGTTTAGTCCACCAACCTTATAGTGCATCTTGGCAGTAACCCATGATCGAACTCTCGTCGAATTCTCAACTCGGACATCAACTTCACCTTCTTCGGTCAAAGTCACATCTGAGCCTTGGATCTTGCGATATTCTTTCTTGAGAAACTTGACAATTTCAGCAATTTGCTCTTCAATTCTGGTTTCAAAGCCGTTAGCATATACTTCTTTAAGTTGTACTTCAGACATATATGAGAGGCACATCATATTGCCATAAAATTTGACATTGAACCCATCCATTACGCGCTTATCAAGAATTGGATCTCCTTCTTCTCGGCGGAGGCCGGCCAAAAGGGGTTCACCATTTTCATCAAGCGCCCCGTCAAAAGCGTTAGCTGCTGCTTGGGATAACCCTTGAACGATTTCGTATACTGTTGCCATTATTAATTTCCTTTGTTATCGTTTGGTCGCCAGCCGTTTTCCCATCTTTGTTCTCTGTCTTGAATATATTGAATGTAACATTTGTTGCAACAATCAAATTTTAAAAGACAGACATCATCCAAAGATTTCCTAGGAAACCTACCACATACCGTGCAGGAGCGTAATTGTTCTCTATTAAGTAGTTTTTTTGATACCTTTATACCATTTATATCAATTTTCTCTTGAGAGTTGTCATTTTTCTTTTGCTTTAGATATAACTCTTGCATCTGCTCAAGGTATTCTTTTTCTCTTTCCTCGTTCCAATTTGCCTTTGGGTTGGAGACAGCTTCATCACCGTACTTTTCTGCGATTGCTTTTTCCACTCTTGCAATGTGATCAAAGTCTTTATCTTTCATTGAATGCTCTGTATGCTCCGTAGGTACCGGCGGCGCCAACTAAAATACCGCCCGTAAAATATAGCCATTTATATCGAGGAGAGGTTTTCTTTAAGGTGTTAGTAAGAAAACCAATCTCTTTGTCCTTCTGCATTATAAACAAATCGTATTCATCTGTTAAGGCTCTATGTTCGATTTTTAAGTTCTCTAACTTATATTCATATTCTTCTTTTTGAATCTTTAACTGGTACTCCGTCTTGACATCACACGAATACTTGTACATATCAAAATCTGCCATTATCTTAGCCATGGCTTTGTCGTCAAAAAGAACGCCGGCGAATGGTGCCGGCGCTTTATACTCTAAAACTGTGAACTTTGCTGGTTCCGTGGCGCCGGCAGTCATCGTCAGCATTAGTAAAAGTTTAAGGAACATATTGAATACCAAATTTTTCTTCTATATCTTTAATTAGCTGTTCTCGATTACTGTTGAAATTATTTCTATATTCGTTTTTCTTGTCTTCTCTTATCTCTTCAATCATTTGGAGTGCGTCTTCGTAATCTTCTTCGATTGCTGCAATTGTTTCCATGTGATTTTCCATTAACAGCTGTTTTTTACGAATCTCTTGTTTGTGAATTTCTTTGAGGCCTTCAATTTGTGCAGTAACTGATTCAGTTTGAACCTCGTAAGCTTTTTGTACAAGATTATAATCATATCGACTTTTTGCAGTGATAACAAGACAAAGTGCTACAATCAATATAGCCTTCCAATTTTTAAACGCAAACTCCAATAATTGTTTTTTAATCATTATATCCTCGCAATCTACTGATGCCATCAATAACAGTCTGGCCTCCAATATAGATCGCTGAAATAACTACCCAATCTTCGCTGGTTACATGACCGGCAAGAGTAAGTCCTGTGGCCGTTAACCACACCATCAACTTACGAGATGTAAGTTTTGCAAGCCATGTATCTAAAAATGCTTGCGCTTTTGCCATCATTTCTTCCTCACTTTGATGGTTACGACTCGACCTGAGCCAACTTTATCAATTCAACCGTCTTCTTCTATCTTCGACTTGCACATTTCTTCTGCTTCTGCTGCCGAAAGACCATCGGCTCTTTCAGATGCGGACTTGTCTTTTTGTGCGCAGGCCCATCGTCTTTGCTTTTCAGAAGAAACTTCCATGACACCAGCCAAGCCCTGCTCTTTGCTGGCATTTGGTTGTTCGCCGGCCATGATTTTGCTTTTAATTATTTCTAACGCTCCAGCAATACCTTCGGCACCCATAGCATTTATAACTGCTGGATCTTGCGCGAATTGTTCAACGCCTTTTAATAAATCATTTATCATGTCTGGGGTAATTTTAGCTGGTTTTTCTTCTTTTTCTTTTTTTTCGGCAACCTTGCGGCGAGCTGCAGCTTGTCGAAGCACATCATCAGCGTCTGACTTGATCTTATCATCTGCGGCGGATGTTGGAGCGGCGGCTCTCTGTTGTTGTGGCACGCGAGTCGGTGCGGCCGCAGGTTGTGCAGCTGGCGCTGGACCTTGGGCTCGAGCGGGGGCAGCCGTTGGGGCTGCAGCTTGTGCAGGTGCAGGGACAGCCGGTGCGCCTGCAGCTGGTGGCTCTTCTTCACCTTCACCGCCTGATAAAGCCTGCGATATCTTGCGCCTAGTCTTTCTTGTCTTTCTTTTTGCTTGGACTTTTTGGGCCATGGCCATATATTTATTCTTGCTGACCTTTGGAACCGGAGTGGTCTGGACAGCTTTTTGTAGCATAGGTAGTACATCATCAGCAGCTTTAGTGGTCAAATCATCGCCATATTTCATAACCGCTCTGCCCATATCATCGACATATTTTCCAACATACTTATTAGACTTGAGGCTTTTTAATGTTTTTTGAATTTTAGGCATATGTTTAGAGAGCAATTTGCCTAGGGCTTTGCTTACCTTGCCTCCACCTTTCACACCAAATTTACTAAGATAAGTCCCAATCTTTCCACCCTTTCCAATAGCATCGCCAATTGCCGGTATTAAGGAAATAACTGAAAAAGCGGCCATAAGATACTCGCCTTTCTTCGCGTAAAGGCCGGCGTTTGTCAGATCAGCAAATTCGCCAAGGCCCGGAATTAACCCTACAACATCCAGACCAGTATGCACAACTTCTTCTTTCCATCCCTCAGATAAAAGCTCTAATCGCATTTCTTCATGTAGTTTATCAATGCGCCTTTTTTCGGCTAGCATGATTTGCTCAAGACGAACTAATTCAAGTTCTTCTTTAATGGTTTCTTTAAGTTCTGATTTTTTGATTTTCATTTTATTTTACCCAACTTTGCGTTAATTGCCCCACCCATAGCTTCTTTAAAGCTTTGAAGGCAGTCTTCGATGTCTTCCCGTGTCGGGGGACCATCATACCACCGATCAAACACCTCAAGTACATCGAGGCGTTCGATGATAGTTTCGCTAATACCCGCTTCCAAAAGCACTCTTTCGAGAATTTCGGGTACGCTTTCAGACTTTTCTTCGGTGGGCTCTTCGGCCTCTTCAACCAAAGTAAGCGTTGGTGAAGTAGATGTTTTGTTTACAACCTTATCCCAAAGTGATTTAATCCAACTCATTGTTCATATCCTTCGTAGAATCCATCATCTTCATCGCGATCGGGATCACCAAAATCTCTGTGACCTATTTCATCCGATAGATCTCGATACATCTCTTCGGTGTCGTGATACACGGTAGTTTCTCCATTTTGATGTGTTACCAAAATGGCAGGCTTTCCATCACTAGCGATTTCAACGGATGCCTCGACATTAAACTTGTCAGCCAAGTCTTGCACTTCATCACGCATAAGATCTTCAGGGCTCATATACTCTTCGCCAGTATCAATATCGGCAACAGCACGACCGGGCTCGTATTCACCTTCTTCAAAGTACTTGCTTTTTCTTGGCGGGAGACCAGCCTCTCTGCGTCGTTCATCTTCGCGGGCTTCTTTTGCCCGGCGGTGCTTGCGAGCTTGATCGGTTTCAGGTTCGACGTCGCTGCCTTTAGAGCGTCCGTCTGGAAAGCGAGACTTCCACTTTCCATCTGAGCTATACGCTTCGTTTAAATAGTTATTCCAATTTTCAAATAGTTTTTTCATGTTGCTAATCCATTCATACTTAAAATCTTTCCTGTTCGGGATCTGAGTCTGTTGCTAGCATCTTTGTCAGCGCCGACATCACCTCTTGTTGTTGATCGGGAGGAAGCTGTATCATTTGGCGTACAGATTTCATTATTGATCTTGCATCTTTGTTGTCGACTCTTCTAAGTCTTCCGATAAAGTCTTCCATTACCCGGCCGATGTGGTCGCTTGTTTCTTGATCCAAAGTGTCCCAATCGAGCCCCTCTTTATGGAAGGTGCCCATTTCATCTAACTCTTCTGTGATGATCTGCTTAAGTTGTGATTTCGTGATTCTCATTTTGGATCTCCTATGTTGCTAATCCATTCATGCTTAGTATCGCAATCAATCCGGGCACATTCTTTCGGACGTAAACACCTGAGAAAAGTGTCTCGCATCGACCGCCGACATAAGCGATCGCCGACTCAATGTTCTTGCTGACTTTTGGATCAGCCACCATCTCTTCCGACACAACCAGAATGAGCGAACCTGCTGCAGCCTTCCCTTTCGGTGGAGGACATGCAGAACGATTCATGCAGTTATGAAGGATCACCGATCCAAGCTTTCCAGTATTTGGATCCTTAATCATGGTTGAACCTAAGAAGGCACGACCGTCATTGCCCAAGCATGTTTCCAGATCTTTACTATCGAAAGATTGGATCGGTGAATCCTCGGTGGAGAGTTTTAAAACTTGGGCTAACGACTTAGCAAATTGTGTGTTGGCGACAGGATACATGCCGAGCATGCCAATTCTGCCGCGTAGTAAACGGGTGGCTCGTTCGTTATCGAGCACGATGTGTGGATATTTTGCAACATCGTTTACGAGCGTGAGCGCATTACGAGCGATTGTGGGGTTAAGGTTTTCTTGTGCTGTTGGCCAAGAGACTATATAAACGACCTTGCCAGAAGACTGAACGGAGCGCATGTAACGCTCAAAGACAGGATGAAGAGCAGTGACAGAACTACCGGTGCCACCACCACCCCCAGCAAGAACAACCAACCAATCAACTTTCCCCAGTTTGATGCGGAGAGCATCTTCAACAATCGCTCCATTTTGACTTAATACCTCTTTTCCATAGTCTACGTTTTTTCCGATTCCATCAGAATCGGGAATGAGGACAACGTGATCCTCTTCGACATTCTTTGGAATGTCTTTGCCTGTTGAGTTAACAAGCAGTGTTTTGTTAAAGCCAAGCTCTATAAAGGCATTGGCCATCTTGTTGCCCCCGCCGCCGACACCAATAAACCCCACGTTGATAGACGAGGGGGCCGTGTTCTCGGGAAGAAGGTCTTCATCAGAGTACTCCATCTGGAGTCCAAAGTCTTCCACCATGCCAAAGTCTTCGGCTTCTACCTCTTCGTGGTAGCTGTCCTTCTCTTGCACAAAGGCTGGAGGTGGTTCTGCGGGAGGCAGAAAATCAAATTCGTTTTTATCGTCGTTTTCTTCTGACATGTTCTATCTCCGTTATTTTAGTTTTTTCTTGGTTGTTGCTGTGGTGGTGCGCCTGCGCCGCCATGAGGCGGCTTAATATCAACCTGCCCCTGTGCAAGCGGGCCTTTCCAATCGATACCACCGGTCTGGGGCATGAAGTCGCGAGGACCAGCGCCTGCCACGGGCTGTGAGGTTTGTTGCATTGATGCAACATTTGCCCAAATATATGCAGGAAGAATTTGCGTAACCATCATTTTGTGAAATCTGTTTTTTGATATTTCAAACAACAACTCTTCATTCATTTCAGAACCAGGAACACCATGAGGAGATTCTTTACCAGATGGGAGTGCCTGAGCGGTTCCTCCTCCTTGTTTAAGCTTCTCGATAAACTGTTCGCCGGCTTTATACATCATCTGCGTAGCCTTGCTAGAGACATTGCTAGCGATCCAGGCTTTGAGTTGCCCTTCGTCCATCTTTAGTAGATTTGTTCCTTCTACGCTTTGCACAGGAATCTTCTTTGCTTGAAGTCCAATGGCCATTTGGACTGCTTTCAAAGCATTGAGGGGGTCAAGCCCATCCATAGTGATGTTTGTACATTCAATGGATGCATTCTTGTTGCAGGCATATACTGTTGACCACCGGTGGTGGCCATCGATAACATATTTTCCATTGAAAGTCACAATCCGCTCAACAACCGTAAATGGGCCATCGCTAGAAACTTTACTTATAAATTCGGATGGATCTTTAACGAGCGGGTAGGCCAAAGACTTATTAATGTCGATCTCATTTTGAGTAGGTATGAGCTGCGCAACCGCAATCGGACCATCTTGGAATCCGAATTTATCATCGGCTGCATTTCCATCGTAAGCTTCCAAACCGGCACCAATAAGTGCTTGTGTTTTGGGATCTTGAATATTGCTGCCGAGCCACTGAACAAATTGAGTGTACTCTTGACCAAGGAATCTTTCCATTCCGGGAGCCGGGGCCTCTTCCTGCTCGTTTACAAACTTTCTCCAGTTTTCCATCAGCAACTTCATTGTGCATCTCCTATTGATTTACTCTTGCGTATCCTGCTTTTTTCTCAATCACAATTTGCATGTCAACACAGTCTTTGAGCGAATCAAGGTGCGAGATAAGCAAAACGTTCTTAAAATACACTTTAATTAGTTCCAAGATCCTAATAAAACCTTCCATATTTTCTTCGTCTAGTGCGGTGCCGGGTTCGTCGAGGATAAATAAATCGCTCTTAGGTAGTGACGAGACACTCAAAAGAGCCAAACGAAGTGCCATGGCACATAAAGTTTTCTCTGCGCCGGAGGCCATTTCAATGGGGCGGGGCTCATGACGAGGGTGCTTAATAAAGATATCAAATTTCTTTCCGGAATCCTCAAAGAAGATTTCGAAATCTACGATGTTCGCGAGAACCTTCGCGATCTCTTGGTTGATGACGGGGAGCTTACGTTTAATAATATCGTAAGCAATACCAGATGTGTGCATGCAACGCATATAAAGATCATAAGCTGAATATTCCTCCTGTAAATTTAAATACTCTTGTTTTTGTTCTCGGACGCTTTCTACCTTTTGTTCCATCGAGCCAACTTCTTTATAAAGCTCCAGGGTCTGTTCTTGGCACAGCTCATATTTTGCTTCAGCTTTTTCTAACTTAGAATTACATGCGTCAAGTTCTGTTGTAAATTCTTCAAAGTTTTCAATTGCTTCCTTGTTTTCTTCGTACTTCTTCTTTTTGTCTTCAAGATCTTTTAGTTCGTAATGTAATCGTTCTATTGAAGCTTGGTTCTTTTCAAGAGAGAGGTTAAGGTCAGCAACCTCGTTGATAATTGTTGTCCTTTTTTGAGTGATTTTATCATGCTTCTCAATTTGACCAGCAACAAACTCAGGCCGCATACATTGAATCTTCTTCTCTATAGTTCCAACAGCGCGCTGTGTGTCTCCTTGTTCATCTTCTACTTGAGGAAGATTTGCTACCGCTACGTTGGCGTCTCGAATAAACTTACATTGTGGGTAATCGATCCCACAGGGAATCCCGTCGAGTAGTTTAGATTTACGTTCAATGTCTTCTATTTGTTGGGTGAGTTCGGCAAGGGCAGCTTCTTGGGTGTTCTTTTCCAGCTTCAAATCATCAACTGCTTTTTGTTGCTCCGCTAGCGCACCGATATTTATCTTGCCAAGATATTCTTCCACTTTTTCAGAAATCCCACGCTTAACGCTCAAATCTACGCTATGTTGTTTGTTCGCGCTTTCCAAGGAAGCAACCTGAATTTGCTTCTTGCGAATCTCTCTTTTGGTATCGACGACGTTGATAACCTCTTCAGGTATGGCCTCGATGCTATTTCTCAACTCATCACAAGTTACAGTTATTTGGTCGACTTCTACCTTGAGTTCTTCACAATCTACAGTGTGGGTCTCTAATCCTTCTCTCTTCTCTTTGAGGTTGCCTGCTGCCTCTTCGATCTCTTCATCATAATCACGCGTTTCAAGGCGCTTTAGGGCGCCCTTAAGGTCGGTACTATCTTCTTTCGCTAGCTTGAACTTCTTTTCAAAAATTTCCAAATCCAAGAACTTCGCAATGATTTCTTTACGGCGGGTTGATCCTTCGTCAATAAACGCCAAAGCGCCATGTTGCGAGGCCATCGATGATATCAGGAAATCACCACATTCACCGAAGTGTTTGCGTATGTTTGCGTCTGTGTGTATTCGACTTAGTCCGTTGAGCGAGGTTGTGTCTCCAGACACCTCATCATATACTTCAAAGTTGAGATCGGTCTTGGCTTCAAGGGTTTCTTCTCCCTTGAGGCGTTTAATATACTTCTCTGCTGTTCTCTCGATTGTGTAAGTTAGATGCCCAACATCAATAGTTATCTTTCCTCGACACGATTCCTTATTCTGGTTAATAACATTGAGATTCTTACGCTCATTTTTCGAGGTTGTGTTAAAAAGAGTCCACAACACAGCATCAATAATACTACTCTTCCCAGAATAGTTCTTCCCAAAGATCCCTGTAATCCCATTAAGGTCGTCAAAGCTGACATTGTTACCCTCTCCATAATTAAATAGATTATCAAACTCGAAGTTGGCCAATTTCCAATTAACGTTTCGGGAGATATCATTTTCATCCTCAACCAGCTTCTTATATTTGCGGTTAAGTTCTAAGACCCTTTCCATGGTCGATGCATCGACTTGATATTCTTTCAAATATTCGGCAATTAACTCTTCTTGAATATTAATGTCTCTAAGGTTCTCGGTCTTTAATGTATCAGTAAGTTCTGTCACATCTCCGCGCTGGCCCGCAGCACGATTAAGAAACGTCACAACTTCCGGCTTAAACCGATGTTTTGCAATATCTATCGCGCGCTTCATCACATTAAGCGGCAAGTTGTTGTTGCTTACGATACGAAGGCGGGCGCCCTCCGGGACATTCGCCTTCTTGGGCATGCGGCCTTTCGGCGTGAGTTCCAGCGTAATGAACGGCTTCGGATTCTTGAACACAACCGGCTCGACGTCCCAATCGTCCTTTGACTGGATATCCCAAATAAGAATACCCTTGTCGTTTGTTTCTCCGTGATTCTGTTGTACGGTGCTACCGGCATACCAGATGCGGCCGGCCTTATCAAGGATCTGACGTCGATGAATATCGCCAAGCATGGCAAAATCAAATCCATCAAAAATCTCCATCGTGTCTTCGCCATTAAGCATGACCCAGCCAACATCTGTCTTACAGTTGCTGATCGAACCATGATAGAGGGCGATATTGATCCTATCTGAATTGGTTGGTCTGATCCAGCTTCCACGATCAAACACTGAAAGCACATTCAAACACACCTTGTCGTTGATGTTTGTCTCGCCAGACTCTTTCAACAAATGAAGGTTCGGGTGTTTGAGTGCATTAAAAATTGGTGTCAAAGCATCTTGGCGGCTACTGTTCTTTAAGTTGCCGTCATGATTGCCTAAAATAGCATACGTCGGCGCTATGTTCGCAAGA
>Ga0080013_1001889_pt1 | contig 26292 bp, 8 predicted proteins | sample ETNvirenome_6_85_FD_69236 | JGI IMG/M metagenome (GOLD analysis project Ga0080013, IMG submission 69236) | Marine viral communities from the Pacific Ocean - ETNP_6_85 (SPADES assembly) (version 2) | ecosystem: Environmental > Aquatic > Marine > Oceanic | place: Pacific Ocean | collected 2013-06-19
AAAATCAAAACTATTGATAAACTTTTGCAAGTATGCGTCTTCCGACGACATTAACCTTGCGGCTTTTTTCCTCTTCAGGAATTCCTTTTTCGGCATTTCGCCGACATCACTATACGGAAATACATCTACTTTGTAAACCTCCGCATCATATTTTATTAAATTTTGTATAAGAAACGAAGCTTTCTTCTCAGCATCGGAATCTAAAGCAACATAAACTGGCGTGTCATTCAAAATGATGCTTTTAAACAATTTTGACTGCTCCTTTAAAGACGAGCCCAATATGGGTACCGAATTCTTGCCAGCTATTATAGCATCAAACACTCCTTCTGTCAAGGTTAAATCTTCGCACCAGTCAATATATAGTTCATTAAAGATTATCTTACTCTTTGAAGTGGGAGGATTCATGTATTTTCTCCAATCATCCCGGTATGTTCTAGCAATAAAGAAGTTGCAGTCACCGCTTTCGTTAAAAGATGGAATTATTACTCTTCCTGCATATTCTCCACTAGAACAGTATCCTATTTTCCAAAATAAAATGTCTTTATCTGATATATTTCTCTTGTTTAGGTAGTTCTTGGCTATTTTAGCCTCAATTGAATTGTTTTTGTTAGCCAAGGAGATGAATTGGCTAGGCAAATCTATAACAATCTCTTCTTCTGGCTCGTTTTGCGGAAATATGCTCTCTAAAATAACTTCAAAGTCTAAAAGGTTTAACTGACCTGATAGTTCTTGCCATTTTGCTCTTTTTTCGTATGAAGCGTACTTCCTAACCAGACGATATATGCTATTTCCCCTATAATCACAAATCCAGCACTTAAAAACATCCTTATCAATATTAACACTTAGCTTTTTCTTATGATGATTGCACTTGGGGCACGTAAACAGGTATTCTTGCCCTGTTCTACTGTATCCGCCAAGGAAATCTTTAAGAATTGCTATTTTTTCGTTGTTGGACAAGTGTGTATCCTGCTTTTGCAATAACAATGCTGTCGGCGATATCATAATACTTGGGCTTTAAGTTCCCAGATTTTGTGTACTCTACAACAAAACAGGGTTCATTGTCAAGTAAAAACTTAACAACTTGTTCTTTTGCCTTAGTTCCCCTCTTGATGGTGATGCCACAAGCCTTGCGAGCGGACGAGGCTGAAATATGTTCAGGTTTGATGCTTAATTCTCTGTAGCAGAGATAAGTTATAACTCCGTTGAACGAGGAAAGGGTTGATAATGTCTTAGCTGATGAAAAGCCAGAGCGGAACATTTGGAGGCTTTGCTCAATAAAGATATGTTTTATCTTGTATTCTCGCTGAATATCAAGCAGTTCTCCTTGAATGTGGTTGTATTTTGAGTAGATGTCTGGGAATTTGTTCTTGTTTCTTAAATCTATTGCGAATGTCTTTACTATTTCGCCTTGATCTACAATTGTGAAACCAACAATGCTTGTTGAAATGTCTAGTCCTAAAATCATAGGAAGAATGTAGCAGAGTTTTTATTAGATGTCAAGCTTTAGTTTAAATGTCAAGTCTCTTTCTTCTGTCTTTTTTACTGGGGTGGCTACTTTGGCTATAGCAATAAGGTTCATATCCTCATCGTATATGCCGATTTTAGAAATGTATGTTTCCTTTTTAAAAGGTGGAGTTGGGTCTGTATAAGAAGCGCTAACAACGTTTTTAATACTTAGTTCTCTTTTTTCGCTGTAAAAATTAGATCCGGTCATTGGAGATTTATCTTGGCTATAAGATGCATATGTGGGATTATTTGAGTGATTTATTTGACCTTTTTCAGCGCGAGCAAACATTGTCACAACTTGAGTTTTTGTGGTTCCGCGAAAATCTAGTTGCCAAGAAGATTTTTGATTTGATATGGTTATCCCATCTTGTGCACCACAGGCAAATTTTAGCCAATTAGGTGTTGTATCACTATCAGAAGTATTATATCCCTCTGTGTGTTGCCCACTCGTTAAATCCCACGAGCCCGTTAGCATCAAAAACCCCTCATTGTACAATGCCACGCCAGCAACAGACCCAGAGCCATTTGACCCTTCGGGCCCTGTCTGTATTAGTGTCCCATTTCTTGTTTCATCCTTGAGTGTCCCAATTAAAGTACCAGAAACAAAAAAGTTTAACTCTAGCGATCCTTTTTTTATTTGAGATCCATAAAATATTGAGGGTATACTGATCAAATTTACTTTTTGAGTGCTCTTATTCCATCCGTACTCAAATGATGATGAATAGGCGTAATGTTCGCTATTTGGTCGATAAAAATTCATGGTGTTTTTCAAAGCATCTAATTGTGGTCTGCTTTGAACACTAGAACTGAAAAAATTTCTAGTAATGCTAGCCGATAGTGGGTAGCTGCCCGACATAACATCACCATATGCATAATCAGAATTAAAAGACGTTGAAGTGATTGTCTTGAACGATGTTAGAGATCCGTCTTTGGTCGTAAAGGGGTAAATTAAGCCGCCATCTGGTCTATCGATATTATACTCATAAAGGCTTACAAAACCGGGGGGCACATGATTGATATTTTCTGTACTCAAGTCACCAGCATGAAATGGGTGCTCGTTGTAATATACAACTCCACCATATACAAAAAATGCAGCTTTAGGATGTGTGACTAGAGTATTGTTGATTATGTCATCTTGATCAAACTGATAGTATGGCACAGGGCTTACCTCCTGCCTAGTAGTCCAATCTTACCCTCAAGGTTAACTCCGTGTCTGGAGTTTTCTTAAGTGGTTCAGATACTTTTGCGGTTGCTAATAATTCATTGTCGGCTGAATACAGTCCAATTGTCGTAATATACGACGTTGGCTGATCCAGACTGCTATTTTTAACTCTAATTTGACTTGTGCTATCAATATAGGTTGGGTTGGAACTATAATTAAATTCATTATGGCTGGCTCGGCAGAAATAAATTGTAGAATTCAATTCTGTCGTATTATTGAAATCTATATCGTAGAATCTGTGCCTAAAAGAATCACTAGATCCAGAGATCGATACGCTTTTCAAAGCGTTAGAAATTGTCAAGCCTTCTTTTGTGTAGGCAACAACACCATCAGAGCCCCCTATTCCTCCGGAACATAAAGCTAATCCAGCTGTTTCTCCAGCGTTATCTTTACCTTGGAAGATGGAGGCAGTCAATACAGCAACACCAGCTTGATAATAAAGCAAACCCACTGCTGTACCATACCCAGAAGCTAACGCTTTGGTTCCACTTGTCGTTGCACCAGTTGCGTATAATATACCATACTCTCCCGCTGGGGAGTTTATTTTGTAAGATGTTGCGGCTCCGTAGTCCGAAATTGCCATAAGCTCATTGAATTCTGTCTTGTCTTTTCCGACCTCAGTGGACGAAGATATGAATGACCCACTAACACCAAGTTGAAGATTAAATGAGCCTTTCTTAAGTTCATCTTTTTGCAAAAGCCTTGCAAAATTAACAAAAACACACTCTCTTACTTTTGTGCCAGACGCATGCTCTCCATCTTCATCAAAATCTCGAATATTTCCGTTTGTATCATGACCCACCAAAAGTTGTGCCATTTGATTGTAAATGTTGATTTTATCTGCGTTTTGAACATTTGCGGCAGCGGATAATTCAGAGTTATTAGAATATCCTAAAGTTATGTCGAAAATGTGATTTGCAGAGGAGCTTAAATATGGATAATCATATACAGATTGAAATAGTCCATGAGAAAAGTTCTTAATATTAGTATCTGCATTTGATGCCGTATACACAACTGCTGGGTTGTTATAAGTACCAGACAAGATCGAGCCAGTAATCGGTATCGCCTCGTGCAATAGTGTCCTAGTTGATGTTACATCGTTGTTTAAGAAATTTTTAAAACTTGTTGCCATAATTTTTTACCTATTTTTAATATTATACTTTCTTGAGGAAAGTAATTGGTATATCAATCCTATACCCAGTTGTTGCGCCAGTAATTCTAACATTACTATGTATTCTTCTATAAGAAGCCGTGCTTGATCCGAATGTCAAAGATTCATTAGCTGGCCCCAAAAGAGTGAACAGGTAGTTGGAGCTAACCAACTCTGTTGAAGGAGCTATTCTAAACTTTAACCTACTTCCTCTAGGGCCGTCGACTGGACTAGTGTCTGAAGACCCGAAAGCAGTTGTGACAATGCTAGTGCTATCTGTAGAAAAATTATAACTAGCTACATTATCATCGTCCAAGTAAGAGTATGCTTGTTGTGCACCTCCTGCGCCGGGAGAATAAATATATCCCAGTCTGTTATCTATCTCGATAATATATTGTGTCTCTAGTAATGTTGGATCTATTGTGTAATCTTTTGGTATAGCAGTTGTGTCAAGACCCTGATCAATTAATATTTGTTTAGTCTCATTTGTATCCTCTCCTGACAAGAAGACACCATTGTCATTGAGGCTATAAGTTGATTGTTGGGCTGTGAAGACGTCATCGGTCGTCTTGTTGCAACTGACCACATAGCTTCCGGCAACCTTTGTTGTAGCCGAATTCAAGGTTGTTGCGTCGGAAGATATTTCATTGAGTCTCATAACGGGTAGATATAGTAGGTTTGTTTTAGGGATAGACAACAATCTATTTTTCATTGTAGAAGTATTATTAGTAAGAGCTTCTATAACCGGCGTTGTTAAAATGTCAATGTCGAAATAAGCGGATCCGCTTGCATGGTCTTTATTGTATTTTGAATAATCGATCTCATCATCTGCAAAAGCATATTTTACAATTTTAAAAGAACCGTCGCCCCTTGCCAATCTTGCTCTACCTGCATCGGTAAGAACAGCATCTAAAATAATATCTCCGCTATTGTCTAAAAACCCCATTTTTATTCTCCTAGAATGTGTATACTCTCTTTATAATTAGTCTTTTTTATAAATAGTTATATTTTTTAATTTAGCTCAAATTAAATGTATTGTTAATCGTTATAAGAGCCTGTTTTTTATTTTATCTCTCCAGCCTCTGTTGGTCTCTTGCCAGTTGTTCCGTCAGATACAATCTGGTCATTATTTTCTATGACTCTGCTTTTAAACGAAACATTTAAATCTAATATCTTTCCTGTGTGTTTGGATTTGATTCTAAATTTAAATTTCACTGGGTTTGTTGAGCTATCATCTGAGAAAACTTTTTTGTTCTTTGTGCCAAGAGTTGGAATATTTTTCAAGCCTAATACAGATTTAACTTGGATATCTTGCTCATCAACATGCATGCTTTCATGTAAATTTAACGCGCCCTGCATTGGATTTGGCTCTATTTTCAAATATCTTTTGATAGATTTGGTCTTAGATCCCTGATATTGCACCCCCACAGGAAATTCATAGACGGAAATAACAGGGTAAGTTACTCCGGAGTTTTCCACCATCTCAACCTGATAAACGGGAGATGGATTTGAAGGGTTGCCGTGTATATCAATTGTTCGAAATATATAATAATATTTTCTATTACTATCTATTTTATCCGTGAACGAACTGGCTTCTATAGCATCTATTACAGTTTTTGTACTTTTCCTAGTTGTAGAGTCGTTTCTAAAGCTGTTATAGCTTGTTGGCGGTTGAGTCACCCTGTATATTTCATATTGAGTCGGGGCATCATCGGATTTAAAAAGAAGATTTGGTTGAACATAATCTTTTTGATTTTTGGTATGTTGTGATGCGCCTAATTTTTTTAAAGATCGATCTTGGGCAGCCCTAATGGCATTAAATCTCTCAACGTCGTTGTTATAGTCAATTAATATCGGCTGCATTTCATAACCAATAGACCCCGGATAGAAATTTATTTTAATATCGTTTTTTTTGCCTCTAAGCGGTACAATGTCAACCTCTGGTGGCGCAGGAGGTGAGTCACTGACATATACAGTCTTTTGGTACACCGGGACTTCTACTAACTTCACATCAGATTCGCATATAACATCAAACATTGTTAATCTTTTTGCACTTTGTGTATCTTGGTCTTGTTGAGAATACTCTGTGCCCTTGTAGTACATACTGTTCGTTCCAGCTTCTCCAGCATAGGTCAAGTCTGTTGCTGAGAGATATCCTTCAGAAATTGCGCTTTCCTGATGGTTATTGTAGTATGCCATCACCTTGTCGACACCGCCGGGAGGTAGGTCTTCTTCATTTACCGCAGGGTTGGGCGCGAAATGAAAACCATACTTTGATCCAACGACAATTTGATATGCGTACACACTGTATAGATATTCTTTCTCATACTTGACTTGTGTATCAATGTACTTCATAACATCGCTTGGATTGTCTGAATCGTTTGGAACGGGAATCCAAAAATTTTGAACGCGGGATGGAATGTTGTCGCCTGAATCGATTGGTCTTTTTTCAATCCTATAAAACATTGTTTCGTTGTAAGCTAGCTTTTTACTTAAAATTTCCTCATAACTTCTTGTTAACTGTTCAGCTAGCTTTTGATAATCAGCAATAAAGGCAAATGCGCTGATGGCGGCGGCTGGGGAATCAGTGGGAATGCTCTTATAACCCCCGTCTTTAGGATCACTAAACACCTTTGTTTTGTCGCTGGTGTTTGGGAGATAAAGTTCTTTTACAAAATCTTCATAAAGGTAAACGGAACTAATTCCTTCAAATTCCCCGGCGTTTATAAATCTATCGTCTCCCGTATCCTCAGTAACAGTCCATACACCGTCAGCGCCGTATAAATATTTAATATATCCGTCCAAAAATTTGTTTAAATCAAACTCTCGATAAAATTCTGAACCTGCATTACCTAAGATACCACCCTCCATGGTTGAATCCTCAGACTCCTGCGGAGCTACAAGATTGAAAAAAGATTTTTTTTCTTTAATAGAGTATATCCCCGAGGAGCAGATTGCTGGGACGGTTTTTTTTGCTTCTTCATCTCCGAGGAGTGGCAAAGAATTATATGCCGGGTCTGAGTCTTGGGGGTTGTAGTATCCAGAATTTTGGGTTGCGCCAACCGGCGAAGACTTTGATACTTCCGCTGTGTTTACGGAGCTATCGCTCGAAGGAAAAACATTTGATATCCAAGCCCTTATGACAAGATCAGTTATCCCACTCTTGTTAAACAGGGTTGTCAAAGCTTTTTTAGTTGGGGTGTTAAATTCAAAATCAACGTAAAATGGAAATTGTTTTTTTATGCTATCAAATTTTTGTATGTACTCTTTGCTAGTTTGATCTAAAATAATGTGATCGTAATGTTTAGAATTTGTCTCCAGTATTACTCTGCTAACTCTTCCATTTAACAATTTATGACCAAATGAATCAAAATTAAATTGCCCATCAGCAACGCTTTCTAAGGGGGCAGGAGTTTCATTGCTCTCTATCGGAACACTGTATATTGATGGCAATTGCCTTTCATAGAGCGGGTGTTGCTCTCCCGAGCCCATGTCTTGTGCTCTTGTCAACGTTTTTTTAGTCGTTGCTTTTTCGTAATATTTAGAATAGTAGTTATATACCGGCTTTGCGTCTACATATAAAATACTTTTGTTTGTTTCACTAGTTAATTCCAAAGCACTTGGAGACATTGGAGTTGGCATGTCAAAAGATGAATCGTTATAAAAAAGTTCATCATGGGCATAACCATTTTTCGACCAACTATAAAATGCGCCCATCTGCCCTTTATCTACGACATCACTTATCATATCTGTCGTGATGTTTTCCCACATATTTAAAGATTCATACAAATCTTCAGGAGAGGCACCGCCATCTATTGCCATCTGATAAGTTTCATCCGAGTGCCTCCATGCACTGTTGCCGTGAACGCTTAGTTCCCCCATTGGCAAAGAATTTTCTTTGCTTAAAACAGCATCATAGCGATATGCGCCAAGGTTTTCAACATTATAGGCGCTTGTTCTAAAGCTTATTGATAAATCAGAACTAGAATCCACGATATCTTTTTGATTAATATATACTTGCGACCAGTCGCCGTCTTTTTCAAATACATTTAAGAATGGATTAATTGCGTTTTTTCTGTTAATATTTGTTAAAAGAGACAAAAATGTCAGCTTGCTTTGCAACACATCTGCATCGAAAAAGATTTTTACTCTAGTTGCTTTTCTTGACAAATTTAAACTATCTTCGTGAGAGCCTGCACCAAAAACTTCGCTCCATATGTCCGAAGCGTTTTCAAATTTTATTTCCGTATTAGAAACATTAGAATATGCATTGGGTATAATTGCTTGATTGGCTTCATCTTGTTGTTTATCTAAAAACGCAACCATAGAAGTTGTCTCATTTGAATTCAGAGAGTTTTTATAAGACCACACGGCACCAAGGCACTGCCTAAACGGGTCTGTAGAAGGAGTATGCAAACCATTACTTCCGGGGGCAGCTGTTTGCTGAAGAACCATATCTTCTGCGCTGACTCCCCCTAAAGAATCTGATTCGTTGGGTGATGCATTGTAAAATGAAGATCTGTCGATTATAAGAGCGTATCTATTTGAATAATCATTCCTAATTCTGTTACCTAGCCCGGTTGACGAGATCGCTCCGGCGGTGAATGCAACAGCTTGGCTCACTGGGTTCTTGAACACAGATTCCTCGGTTTCGCTCCCATGTTCGGTTCCGCTGGTAAAGGATGTAAAGGATTGGCTCATTTATATTTACCCTCGCTATTTAACACCATTAGTATCTCCTACCCCCGCCGGCATTTGTTGATGCCCTTTCGGTTGACACGCTAGAGGCACTTCTATCAGTGCTAGTTGTTCTATCAGATGGTATGGTATTTCTTGCATTATTATTATTTAGTTGTTCTGCGCGGACTTTTCTAGAAGAATTTGCCTTTGTTGCTTTTAAAAAATTAAATACGGCGGTCAAATCTCTTTTCTTTGATTGGGCGGGCTGCCTTCTGGTGACTCGGGTGGGCTCTTCTTCTGGTGCCGCTTCGTCGGCAAGCACAGCATTGGTAAAATCTATAGTAAAAAATTTGTTGTATATTGGCATTTCTAAAATGGGGTGCCTTTTTATGCCGTAAAGCTCATCTTCATACGGCATTATTCTACATAAAATTGTGCCTTGAGTATTTTGATAGTTTCTATATAAGTCTTCTGTCAACAAAGACCAAATTGGGTCATTTATATTCATATTTCCGTTGCCATCATAATTATACCCTCTCAAAACCTCTATCTTAACAACATTCTTGTAGTTTAATAAGAAAAATGATATAAACTCCGGAGATTCATAGATTGCTTTCATCTTGGGAATCTTTGGATAATTTGATATGCCACTAGTTTGGTTAGCATTCGGGGAGACACCCAAAAAATTATAAGAACCGTTTATTGAAACGTCACTAATTTGCTCTTCTGTTAATTCATAATTGTATGCATAAGGCTTTTTGCTCTTTAAATAATCCTTTAATTCTTCAAAGTCAGAATTAATAAAATTCTTCGTCCAATCTAAATGCAACATCAACGATTTGACGTGGTTTGGTGCTCTTTTAAGTGGAGAATTGTCAAGAATAAAGGGATCTATTGGTACAAGGGATGAATTCCCAAACGATTGGGATAATCCTTTCCAATAGTTAGAAAAATTAGTCCAAAACACGTATTGATTAAAAAAAGTATCTTGGAAGTCTTGAACATAGTACTCCCATGACCATTTTGAGTCAGAGAATATTTGAAACAATCTTTCATTTACAATAGACAATAGTAGCTCAGAAGGGTCAACATTAGAATTGAGTATATTGCTTGGATCTTTAAGAATAGAATTTAGTGCCGTTGCCGACTGCAATGTTGACTCAGCGGCATCATTTGCTCCTATCGCGATATTTGAGCTAACCAAAAGTCCCTGATTAATTTTTTTCACATTGTTCGCTGAAGCGGCGCTGGAGCCTCCGAAAACTGGCCCAAAATTTGTACCAGCAACAGACGGGGACGGGCTAATCGCACTGTTCACTGTTTGAGCTACCTGAATGGTGGCTTGCCTGTCGGATAACAAGTTTACCAAGTCATATTTTACTTCTTTAGGGTTATTTCCACTTTGAATTTGATCTTTTTCTGTGTTCGCATCCGAAATATCAAATTTTTGATTTAATTTTAAGTTATATTTAACAATATTTAAAAGAATATTGTTTAAATTGTCAATATCTGTTCTTATATTACCGTCTTGCAACATGTTGTGCGAGGCGGAGTCTGAGAAGTTTATGATTGAGGGGCTCAAAAACGCTGTTTTAGTAAATTCAACAGAATCATCAGGGTTAAGCACCTCGCCTTGAAGAGCTTTGAGTGATGATTCGCCCTTTTCAGCGGTTAAAATTTCTTCTCTGGTCTCTTTTAAAGCTTTATCGGCATCAGCAACGCTCTGTTCAAATTTTGACACTTTGGCTTGAGCCGCTGCATAGGCGGAAGAGAATTGTGCTGGGGATGGAGGGGGCAACGCTTCTAGTTGTTCCTTTGCCATGTCAAGGTCTGATAAGACACGATCAAAATGATTTTGTTTTTGCAACAATTCTTGGTATAAATTAGCAATTATTGATACATAATCTTGCGAGGTTAGCGATGCGTCAGCTAAAGGGGTCTTAAAAATCTTTATAGTATTAAATAATCCCAAACTCTCGTCTTTTAGTGGAGGATTGGGGAATATCTTTCTAAGTTCTTTTGTAGATCTATCGCTATATTCTTCATGAGTTAAAGTTCTCAAACCATCAGCAGCAGAAGTCTCTTCTTCTATAGTGTTTCTTTGAGATAAATAATCATATCCGATTAAATGGTTTGTCTCTCCCTTTATTTTATTAGAAAATTTCTTTTCTATAGTAAATTTTCTGCTCGGATTTGAACCCGCTGAGTACACAGACTCTACATGTTGAGAATCTACTGGTTTTTTATATTTCGAGACGGAAGAAAACGCATCCAAAATCTTTTTATGTATGTTTTCCATTACATCAAATGCTTTTTGCGCCCCGCTTGGACTGCCAAAGTTAACGGATGATATTGCGGTTAAAAAATTATACAAAGAATTAATTGAGTTATTTGTTTCGAATGATGTAAATGAAGTCAAAATTGTTAAAAAATTAGTTATCTTTTCTTCCGCAAAGCCCGGTTCAGCCCACTCTTCAATTTCGTCTATAAAAACCTGAGTGAATCTATTAGTGTGTAAGTTATAATACTCAGTCTTTTCTTTTGCTTTTTCCAAATAATCATTAAAGCCTAGAGATTGTCCTTCGTTTCCATATAATTGTTGTTCAAGGGCATCTATTTCGCTTTTCATCCAGTCTATAATTGGATCTTGCATGATAATTTCTGCTAAATACATGTAATGTCCATCTGATGGGATGTTTAAATCTGTTCCCGTATAAAACTTTGTGTATGATTCATTGCTGTCAGGGAGATTTAAAAATATCTGTTTAATTGTTCCTCCCATGCCGGGTAATCTTTCTTGCGTATTTGGGATTAAAACACCCTCACTATTTTCCGCTGCCGTGCAGACAAGCTTAGGAGTTTCATTAGGAACCTTTTCGTATAAATCTATTGTTGGATCTGCTGGATTTTGTTTGTGAACCCTGTACCTATATATTTTTATCTCTTCTAGTATTTTTCTGTTGAAAAACTTTTCTTTTTCTGAATCTGTTGTGTTCTCTAACAAGTGATCGATTAATTTAGGAAACGCAGAATATTTTTTTAAAGCTTGCTTAAAATTAACGCCAAAAATATATTTAGTGTTCCCTTTACCATCCATTGAAGTGTAAAGTTGTGTAAATATCGAGGTATCTTGATTATTTCCCAAAGATTTTATTATTGCTAATTCAACATCTTCTGTGTCCTTCATATAAGGATTATCTCTTCCGGCAAGTTGTTGTATTCCTTTTAAATTATTGGACAATCTTTCAGTAGTCTTATCATTTATAAGCGAATTAGAAAACAAAGAATAATCAAAGTTTATCTTTTCCAGCTCTTTTACCTCTCTAAAATCTTGAATTACTCCATTGTTTACCGTAACGGGCGTCAATAGAGACCCCATGTCTTCACCTGTCCCGCCAGCCATATAACCAATGTATCCATTTGGGCCTGGATTTTGCGCGTCATGATAATGAACGCGCCCTGTCCATAATTGATACAGCGGTTCGCCTGCTTCTGGTGTTACGTAAAATATTTGTGCAAAGTTGTTTATAGTTCCGCCCTGAATAACGGTTTGATGTGTTATTGGGCCTAGAGACATTCCGTTTTTCATCGAATCAGGCAACTTAGAAGCATTGCCAAAACCTAAAGACGTTTTATCCTGCAAAATTTGATTTATATCAACATAGGGAATACTAAAATATGCCAAATGTTCTGAACTTATGCCGCCTTCAACGACTGGCACTTCAAATGTCACCCTATAAGGAATTGAATATGATTTTTTTCCGTCTGATGTTGTCTTTACTTCAATGTATGATGACAAACTAGCCTGTTTTTCCGGTAGTGTTCCCTCATAGGAGGCAAAATCAATTATTTGCATCTGTAATCCGGGTCGCGTCGACAGGTCATCAAGCTCTCTCTGATCAAAAGCCTTCTTTAGTTGTTCTGTATTTGCAAATTTATTTGTAAGTTGTGCATTTGTGCTTTGAATAACCCTTATTTTAAGATATTTTAAAAAATCGTCTTCAAAAAACACAGAATAAATGTTCGCCGAAGACATGTCGAATGTTATGTCTGCCGACAAAACTAAATCAATTGACATTGGTTCAACATTCTGACCATTTGCCTGACTTGGGTTGTTGAGATCAGCAGAAATGATAGCAGTTTCGCCTTCTTGTGCGATGTGTGGCTCATCAGTCTTTTTCAACAAATCAGTTCCACCATCAAGAGTGATGCTTATAAAATTTATTTTTGGTATTTGAAAACCTAGCGCCATCAGCAGGGCTCCTCATCGTTTTCGGACTTACTCTTGTAGATATCCGTTATAATATTGTTTTGTAATCCAACTTCGTCATTTATCTCATCATCGACTCTAATGTCAAAATAATATTCAACATTTGTTGGCTTAACTTCAACTGTTGATTTTGTTTCTTCTGAATAATACACGTCTTCGGTTACTTTTTTTGCATTAGAAAACAACAGCGGTCTGGGGTATTCTGATTTTGTAACGGGCCCGTCTTCTCCGCTCATACGGAAAACTTCTATTTCAAAATTTTCGTGCTCAAACAGAGAATTAAATTCTCTCATGTCAATTAAAACGCAGTCTTTTTTGATTTGAACATAACTATTATCCGGAAAGACTGTAATATCTTCGGATATCGTTGGTTGTTGATCTTCTGTAAATTGTTTTTTTTCGATATCATAATAAACATTAACATCCAATTGAGGTATTTTTAAAAGCCCCGATGATCCCGTGTAGTCTGTCACAGGAGTCATCAACTCTCCCTTAACAAATTGTACATCCCAAGCAGGAATTTTATCCGAATTTAACTTACTGGAGCCCATTGGTACACCCATGCTAGAAAAATTATCTGCGGCGGGGGGTGGGTTTTCTAATCTCAATAATTTTTGCTCAAGAGTTAGCTCATGTGCGCGGCCTGGGACACCTACTTCGTGCAATTTATTAATATTGGTTTCGATTCCCGCATATGTTAATTGTGCTTTTGGTCTAATAGAATCTCTAATTCTTTTCGATGCTGCTGTAGAATATTCTACTTGACTGCCAGTTCCCGAAGATATATATTGGCTGTCATAAATAATATCATCATCATAAAAAGCATAATAAGTTGGACTAAATTCTCCTCGTGAAAGCATAGCTCTGCCATACGATGTTAATTTTAATTCCAATACCTCTTCTTTTCTATCAAAAAAATTCATATCTATAAGTAGTTATTCCCCAATTAATCATCGCCGGGTACTGTTTTAAATGTGCCCCACTGTATCGTGTCTCCACCAGCAGATGGAGACGGGTCTAGAGAATCAGCAGAGCTATTTGATACATTTGCCGCATCTTCACTAATCGTTGGAAGCTCTTTTAAATTAATGGGATTAAAGGTTATCCCCGGCTCAAGCTGTGCTAGTTCTACCAAAGAGAAAAAGTCATACGGCCAATTGTAACTATATACAGACTGTTTACCATTGGGGTTAAGCTTCGAGGGATCATTATCGCTCCAAGCCTCAAGCTCATCAAATCCAAATCCTTTGGCTGTTTCAGAAGTTGCAGAAACTCCAGCGTAATTATTTTTTGCTCTCTTCTTGACTTTAAAAACCATCCACCTTAGTTTGTCATTGAATATGTTTTGACCAGTTACAAAAGATTCATTCGCAGCTGAAAATAAACTTGAGTCAATTCCAAAAAAGTCGACTTTATCCCCAGTCAAAACTGAATGTTCCACAGAAGCTTCTGCTAATTCGGCAGTAACAGATATATCTGGCATTAAATTTTGCCATATTAGTGACAAATCATTTTTTGAAAGTACATGATTAAATTCAAATACGTACATCACAAAAGGCCCCAGCTTTCCATAAACAGATTTGTTGTGAAGAAAATCTAAATGCGGCGGGAACACATACTTTCTCATATTGTTAATCATATCACTAATCGAAGTTCTTTCAATATCGGCTTTTATTTCTCCTCCAAAATCTCCAGCCTTTAGCGCAATACCATCACTAGATAAATTATCTCTTTGTTTATTAAATCCTGTCTTATTAATAGGAACAAAGCTGCCATTTGTATTTATTGGTATCGCAACGATAGCTTCGCTAATTTCTTTACTACTTGCCAATGCGCCGACTCTTCTAGTTTGGGGTCGGAAATTGCAGTTTTGAAGTATAGATCCCGTTCTACTCAGCAAAATGCGGCGGTCAGAATTTATTAATTCTATGTCTGCGCCCGAACCAGATGCTTGTGCATCTGTTGAATTCTCTAATTGTGGGAAGGATTCTTTGAGTGACAAGAAAACACCAGACTCATTTTCTGGTATCTCTCCAAATGTCCTCCACGGCCCAGTAGTCGCTTTTCTTTCTTGCCCAGTTCCATTATCAAAACTAGAACTATCATGATTGTTATAATTCATAGTAGGACATTCAAACTTGCTTTCAATCACCCACACATCATTCTGTGCTGCCTCGTCTTCCCCTTGGAATAAAGAATTTGGCTTATAAGATGTCTCTCCATCAGCTGTCCTCGATGGGACATATGCGACCTTTGTTTTGCCTGTTCTGTTAAACAAATTCATTGAAGAATTTAGATGCATCTGGTTTCTATATGCGGCAGACCCAGTTGCACTTGGGTTGGTGACGGTTCGCGTGATGACTCTGCCAGTACGTGAACTTGTAAACTCCAAGGTCACCGTAGTATTTTGGAAAACACCATTTGTATCCTCTCCCAAATTAATAAAATCTGTCTCATATTGGGCAGATGAGAATATTTCTGATAGTGTAAATTTGCTTGCCTCACCGGGTGCCATATCTCTAAGAGCATGGGGTCTAAATGCAATTCTAGCAATTGATGTACCATAAAAATAAGGTGGTGTATATGGTGCTGGCCCTGGGTCTCCCATTTGATCGGCGAGGCGTTCGCTTCGTGCATACATTTTGGTGTCATAATTGTCTCTTGAAGAAAAATAAGGCCCATAGTGCATGCCTCTGGTGGAAACGGAACTGGTTAATGTTTCTGCGCTTATAGAATCTCCCGAAGAGCCGCTATTGTACATTTCGAAAAGAAAATTACTTCTAGGGCCTTCATACATTTTAAAATCAGGTGTTTTTGACATCACAACATCCATAAAATATGTTGCGCCAGATACAAATGGGCGGAATGTGCTTTGCTTTCCTGATACAAAGGTTGTCACCTTTTCTCCTTCTAGGAAAAAATCAACCGTTTCTGCCATAAAGTTGTTCATTGCCAAGTGATATATTGGCTTATGTTGACCTTGCCATTTAAAATTAGGTGTTGGTCTAAGATATTGAGATAAACTATCCCCAGTTCCACCTGCTAGTGTTGCTGGTGAGGATCCAACCACTCCATCCGCCACCATGGAACCGGCTAGATCTGTGACAGTAATGCTGTTTCCGTCAATGCCGTTTGTTAGGGCAGCTATATTTATGCGCCGACTGGTACCGACAGAGGCGGTGATTCCATGAACACCGTAGGTGTGATCGGCTCCAATGTCGTTTCCATAATAAATTACACCCGTAAAATCACTGCCTGTTTCGGCACCTCGGCGGGAACCAACGAGTGCGTAATGTAATCTTTCCTGTCTCGTTGTTGAGTTCGCATCGTATGTTATTTGTATTTCACCCGAGGTTACTGATGGGCTGCTGGTGAACCTGATTGTAATATCAGCCGCTGAACCGTAATTTATTTCTTGAGGCATACCCGATTCAATTTTTCCAATCGTTGCTGGAACATTTATTTTAAAACGGTCTCCATCAGCGACAGTGGTAAGTGACACTATATTATCTCGTGTTGCATAAGAACTGGCAGCTACAGAAGTATTGTACCACGCTTTATCTTCAACTCCGCCAACGGGAGAAAATCTTTTGGCTCGATTGCTTTGTGCGAGAGTGGCTTGAGGATAACAATTCCACATGTGATAAAGACTAGCCGATGGTCTATTTGCTATACCAAGGTTGAGGTTTTCGTTATCAACTGGTAAATATTTTTCTGGCGATAATATGGCTTCGAATGGCATTCTCCAATCTGGGTCGAAGTTAAACAAACCTGCTGCACGGAAACCATACACCGGTTCCGTGCCGGGGTGAGCACCAACAAAAGCCCCTGACGGGGGTGTTTTTTCATTTACAGATCCTGTAATAACCGGCCAATCAACAGCAATTCCTGACTTGATTGTGTTAAAAAGGATTCCGGGTGCGAAAAATGGTTGCATTAACGCCGCTAGTGATTGACTTTTATAAGACCCGGTTGGGTCGGCATTCACTCTTCCATCCTGATCTAGGTCATAATTTCCGGTTATGAACGGAGCATACGAAGATGAGAACATAGATCCGAGTTGTACCGTTCTAAGAGCGGGATAAAACCCTTGATAAGGTAAAAGCTTTTTTATGCCCTTGCATTTGATTTTAACCCTTGAGGGAATATAAACCAATGGATCCTCGGAGCCGGGAGCGTTTACAGACTTTTGATGATCTTCTTTTATGACATCAAAATGCTTCATAAAATCTGAATTTGAATAAATTCTGTAAAAGGAATCGTTAAGTGCATCCTTTTGCTGACTAGGATCGGGATTTCTTATTTCTGCCGAGGAAGTGCAGTTATCTTTACCTACCGGTAATGCTCCGATTATATCAAGAAATTTGAAATTTGGTGCAGTAAACCCTTCTTTTAAATAATACTCCATATGATCAGAAATCCTAAATTCAGGAATGATTGTGTAATCTTTTCCGATCCTGCTTATGTCTTTAGAATACTCTTCATAAGAATCGAACCAAGGATTTCTGCTTGCAGTAATATTAGCTGTCCACTCAGGTATCAAACTTAAATGACACAAGGTATATGGTTGAGACGCTTTATCTGGGTCGCTTCCCGACAAAGCAAAATTAGGATACTCATAAGATAAAGATGCAGTTATTTCGGACGACGCCGACAGCGTACTGTCGCGATATCTGGGTAGTCCTTGAATTGGAACTCTGTACAGATTATAAATCCATGCATTATAAGATAACTCGCCATTTCTAGATTTGCCGGCAAATGTCGTTGGTAGCCCCACAGACCCTTCCCCCTCTCCTTTCAAGGAGGCAGTAGAGACAGTCTCTGTATCATTGATAAAAGGTGCACCTGCGGCGGTTCCAGTAGGCCCAATGTCAATCATCGGATACGATGCATCCAGAGGCCAACAGCTAAGATCAATAACATTTTCATATGAAGTAAATCTAAATGATGAAGCGGGTGCTGCACCTGATGCAATAGGTATAGACATAGAGTTTTTAGAGCCAGACCAATGAGTTAACCTTATATTAATATCAGAAGACGATAGAGGTGATTGATATCCCGTGGCTCCATTGATCCCTAATGGTCTTAACCTTGTATTTGAGTCATCTCTCCAGAATGTTTTTTGCTTTCCGAAGGGCCCTGTTTGGTCTACGGGTGTACCTCCTATGTCTAATCCTGCAAATTCTTGAGACCCACTAGATTCAGTATATACAAGCCTTCTCCTTGACCCGCTTAAGTAAGTGTAAGACTCTTTAGGATATACCACTTCTCGATATGTAATCGCTGTGGCTTTTTTGATAGGACTTGAGCCCTGAGAAATACCGTTCTGTTCATTATCTAAATATACTCTCTTTAAATCATCATATAATTGCTTCTCGTATAAAGGATTAAATCCAGTGATTTTTGTTATGCTTTCAATTTTGTCCCCATCTGAAGCATCAATATTGATGCCTAACGTATTTGTCATAGTGTAATAAGCCAAGTTATTACCATAGCTACTCTTTATAACGACTTCTGCGCCACCATCTCCTTTACCTGTTGAATCTTCGTAATTCCACAGCCTCAATTGATGCCTTAAGGGCTTGTATCTTGAGCTTACAGGTGGCTCAGTGTAAGACAGCAATTCCTGCTCTTTGAACGTATTTACATTCGGAAGCACAATGGAAGGCGTTGCAGCTGGAGTACTTGCAACGGTTTTTATTTTGACAGACGGGGTAATCTGAGAAGAAACGGACTGTCGTGGATATTTGACAATCGATATTTTATTAGACTTCTTCATGTGCTTTACCAAGGGATGATCTGCCTGTCTAACTTGTTTCCATGATGAATGACCTCCGGCTCCATGCGATCTCAATAGAGCAATATTTAAAAAATATGATGGTGCTTGCGGATGGTAGGCAGCTTGCGGGGCGAAAGTGGTATTTGCCTCATATTGTATAATATTATCATCCATCTTAGAATCAACTAACTTTGTAGCCTTATTTAGTCCTACAAAATCTTGAGCTATAAATTTACTTTCTGCAATATAACGACTGTCATATCCGAACTTTCTTGTCCCAGCATCGTTGTATATACCTATCTGGCTTTGGCTGACAAAATTAAGATCTGTAGAAGCCATGGACGCATTTGAGTTGTTTGGTCGCATGTACCCGAACACAACACTGCTGGTTGCAGAAGCTGTTATCCAAGTATATTGCATATCACTTTGAGGTATCATATGCTGTATAAAACCGTTGTCATATACAGTTCCGGTTACTAAATTTAGCCCTATGCCACCATGTGACCCAATTTCTGGTACACCATTTATTTTTAGTCTTTTTGCGCCGTTTCTTTGTGTCTGGTGGTAAGATGCTGTAGGGGATCCCTTTACACCATCGTACCCTCCAAAAGCAGAATGTCTAGTTAACAATGTCCTCAAAGGTTGTCTTACAGATAAATTTCTATACGGAAGTGCATTATAAACTGAAAAAGTTTCAGACTCGTAGTCTAAGAATCCTGCTCCCATTGTCTCAGGCCCTCCGGGGGCTGAAAATCTGCTGACAAAAACATGTCTATTTCTTCCTCTGTCTGGAATTTCTCGATCATACAACCCTTGTATGGAACTCCATTCGACTGAGGAGGTTACAATGCCGGAGCTTTTTGCAAGATAATTGTTGTTAATCGATCTTCCGGGTATTTGAACAATTTCATAGTCTTGAGAATAATTTCCGACAGATATCATCGCTCCGAACTCATCTACTGTCGCCCCTACTCCCGGTATTGAAGAGCTGGTTATGTTTTTTATGTTCTTAATATTTAAGGGACTTTTTGCAATATGATCTCTAGAGTATCCTGCTCTTGGATATGCAGTTGATACATCAATCGGATTTCTCACTGTATAATATGATGACCCGCTAGTTGATCCAGAAACTACAGTATACCATGCTTCCGGTCGTGTATTGCCATTATTAGCATTAAACCCTATGTGTCGATATTGGTATCCTCCCACATGCTGCTCCGTAAATGGGCCCTGCATTGGGATTTGTTTGGTGTCTACATAATAATCTTGCAAATGTTGTGTTGTTAAATAATAGCCATAGGCATCAGTGTTTCTGTCAGTAGCAGAGGCGGTGTAAAACACAAGCGGAGAAACCATTTTTCCCTGAAATTTTGAACCTTCTACTCTAAATTGTGGTTTAAATTTGAATTGCGGATTATCGTTCTCGATATCATCGCAATCAGTGGTGGTACTAAACTGTGATGTGTTAAATTTTAAAGTTTTGCCACTATTGGGTGGAGTTTGTGCAAGTACGACTTGTTTCTTATTTGGAGTGTTTGTTACACCCATTCTATCTAATTTTAATTTAATTGTTGTATCAAGAGTTCTATTAAATACCTGCAAGGAAGCCGAATGTATCTGCATTCTAGACACGTCTGTGTTTGAGTCTCCGGATGTTAAGCCTGCTTCGTTGCGAATAGCTCTCTTATTCCACCATAAACAGTTTCTGGAATTATCTCCGAGGTTAACACCGCCTGAAAAAGTGGCTCTTGAGCTATCTCCTTCGCCTCCATTAGCAAGATTTGTATTATCTCCCCCTGTAGCTGTTTGCATAGTTCGAACGCTACTTGAATCTGTGATAGTTACAGCCTTTCCAGTCACAGAACCATTATTAATCAATTCAACAAGCTCTGCTGTTGTGAGATTTACAGCAGTTGAGCCATTATTAGTCCCATCATTTGGTGTAATGATTATGTTTATTTGAGTTCGTGGAGTGCCGACTGATACAAAACTAACCAGTATTGTATTAGTTGGGTTGGCTGCTGCTGCTAAAACATCAATTTGTATGTGTTCGCCATTTCTGTTTGTAGCAGAAGTAGCCGGAAAGGCGGTGGTGGTGCTAGTAAAGACAATTGGAGTTGTTACTGCACAGGAGAAACCCCCAATGCATGCTTGTATTCCGAATGCATGTTTTCCAGTTGACGCTTCCGGAATAGGCGCATGACCACTCCTCCAATTATACTTCAACTCATTGATTCCGCGCATTGCGTCTTCCGGGTCGCCGCTTTTAAATTCTAGCGTTGGAAATCTACTTTGGTATTTTCCGCCACGCTCTAATATGTGACTTTCTACAACATTAGTAACATCTGGAATTTTAGCTGATGCAGGGGTTAATTGCTTAACCATGTCCGAGATTGATTTATCTAGCCACTTGTAGTAATTTAAGTATTTTTCTAAATCTGGTGTATTTCCGACCATGTTAAAGAATAAATTTCTTGCTTTTTCAAGACCTTTATATTGTAATCTATAACGATTTACTGGGTCTCCTAACAAATTATCTAATGAACTAGCGTCTTTAGATACAGCGAAAAACTTAATCATTTCCTCAGAAATAGACTGATACATGCTTTTTTCCAAAGCAAACGAAAATGTTACAGGTAATGTGTTTTTTGTATATGTAAGGTCATCGGTGGTGGCGACCGTAATCATATTTGAATCATTTATATTTTCTGGTAATTGCTGCTTATAAGCGGGAATAAAATCTCTTTGAGTCGAATCGTTGTTACTAGCCACGAAGTGATCACCTCTTGCATCGTGATTAGTCTCCAATAAGTTTCCTAAATCAGCAGAGTTGTCCCACATTTGATAATTCGAATCTTGATTGATTGTATAGCTACTATCTTTTACTACAAATCTTCCGCTTGAGTCAGAGCCAGTTATGGTGTCAAACTCCCAATTTTGAACAAGAGTCTTTATTCTCGGTACTTCCATTCCAGCATCGCCTTTCGATGAAAAAAGATATGCGTTTTTTGTTGGAGTGAAAATACCATAACTCTGCGGATCTATTGCGTGAAATTTTAATTCTTCACTTGTTATATCTTCTGCCCAATATCGACAAGAAGACACAAGGGCGTCCGACTTTTGCAAGACACCACCAGAAAAATTAGTTCGGTGGGCTCCCACATATAATCTCTTCTTTTGTGTTATGAAGTTCAAACCTGCTGCGTTAGCTATAGTTCCCGTAGCGATAAAACTATTGACTACAATATCAGATATTGTGCTTACACCCTCAAATTCTACATCATATGATTTGCCAGCAGAACTAGTTATTCCAGCAGCCACATTTGGATAACCAATTGGTTTAACTCTTACCGCAAAATTCCATTTAGTATCTTCATATTGATTCAAATACATGCTACTTGTTAATTCTGGTAGCACAGAATTGTGACTTTTCAACACGAATCTGGTACTTTTAGAGGATATATTATTTCTGTTATTCGTGTCTGATACGGCATAAACCTGAAAGTTTGCATAGTCGTTACTGTCCCAAGTCATAACTGTCGCAGCGTCTCCGCCCGGAACAATTTTTGCAGAATGCATTCCAAATAGAGACGAAGTTAGATCTGCAAAATATTTATTATCGCCATTTGGTTCCCCTAAAGGGGGCTTTTTTGGTAATATGACCTCTGCTTCCACCGTCATTGCCATAAAACGATCAAATCCACTAGTTGTATTCGTACTTCCTGTTATAAACCCTAAGTTATTAGATTCGCTACTATTCTTGTATGTGTATACTGTTGCATTATTTCTTGTTAGGTCATTAAAATCTGCGTATGTTTTTCTTATTGTTTTATCAACAAAATTATTTGTTAGCTCATATTCAGCGTTGTCAGCATACATGTTAATTTTGTATATTTCTTCATCAACCCCAAAACATCTTATTAAGTTTCTTATAGACTTTTGGGTACCTTTTGATTTATTGATATAAACAAGATTGTTATAAATGTTTTGATAGATATAATTTTTAATATCATACAACTTCTTCTCGAATTCGCGGCTGTCATCAGCGTGGGTCAAAGAAGATATCACATCAGTATCTGCGAATATTTCTGGTGCTACAAAACCTGCGTTTGTGAGTAGTTTATATGCATACGGAAATGGCTTTACAGTCATATCTGCGCTACTACTCAAATATCTGTGCGTTTTTACTTTTCGCATCTCTTCAATTTGCAAATGAAGAGTATCAAAGTAGCTTGCCATAATTTGTGTCAAAGCAAGCGTACTATTTCTGTTTTTAAGAGAATCTTCATCTTGTATCCAGCTTGGTAAAGTATTGAAAAGATAAGAAGGATTTCTATTATCCCATATCTCTCCCTTTTCCATAGCGTCTGTTTTGTAATTGCTTACAGATGTGTGAGTTGGGTATATAATTGGGTCTTTAAATTCTCTTTCCGCTGCTTTGGATAAAACGATTGCCGATCCTGTCTCTCTACTTATGGGCGTGGAATACGGCGTAGTCCAAGCGGCGACGACGCTGGCAGTGGCGTAATTAAAAAATGTACCATTTGATACTCGACCAGAATAATCCAACACAGTTTGGTCTTTAGTTACATCTCCAGTCAAGCCTTCATTAAATTTAAAATAAAAACCAAGGTCTGTGTTTGACGTATCAGTATTTACACCCGCACCAACTTGAGAAAACCAATACCTTTGAATCTGATCTTCTGTACGCGCTGTTTTCCAAAATCTAAATTCGTCAAAAGACGCTGTTAGGTTACCAAACCCATTAAAATCAGATATTGACTTAGCAATAGAACCACCCTTTACAACATCATTCGGGTAAGTAAGGTAAGAACCAATATTGCAATTAATTCCTCCGTTTGTGGATCCGGTTACGTCGGCAACTGTGGATCCTGTTAACAAATTATCTACAATTTGACCGTTTAAGAACGATTTAATATTTAAATTATTTCCACTGTTTTTGATTGTTATGGAAAAGTGATTCCACACATCATTTGAGGGTGTGCCGATAATTGATGTTGGAAATAAAGGAACTCTTTCTGCACCCGTGGTACCAGACATGTATGTCAGATGAAAAATGGAACTGTTCGGGAGAGCGCCACCTGCGACTCGACTTTCCAATAAAATACGACCATAACTAGCGCTTCCCGGTTGGGTCTTTTCATTACCATCTGAATTCCAAACATCTGCAATCGCTTTAGTTCTATTCAAATTAGCATTTGTCTTAAACCAAAACTCAATCGTATTTCCATTTTCTCCATTAATAGTTATATTTTTTTCTCTTTTTTTAGAAGAGTCGTAAAAATTTGCTTTATGAGACGGATTTTTATAATCAACTGTCTTATTAAGATCTCGGTCGTATATTGGCAACTGAGCTTGATTAGGGCCTCCTTTGACGCTAATATACTGAGGAGAGGTTGCCTGAGTATATGTTTCTATCCCCAACCCTTCGTTTATTGTGAGAAATTTATTTGATGCTCCGGTAAAACCACCGTGATCAGGCTCTAGGTTAATAAAGCCATTAGTTCTTGGATATTCATTCTCAAAAATATAATTATCTAAATAAGATGATGAAAGTTCCCATTCAATCTTTTCTTTTTTAGAACCATCATAAGGATAGGTTTTATATATTCTTTCAACAGAAGTTCTGTAATATTCTTTAGCGGAGCCATATTTAGCAAAATTTGCAGGATTTGAAAAATCACATGTTGGAACTACTCTATTCTTATTTTTGACTTCAGCTCGAATGTAATCAGCCGACTCAATACTTGAAGCAAGTGTGTCCATGCTTGAAGAAGACACAAGCTTAGATGCTTTGGGATTATTTGAATTTTTTGTATTACCAAAAAGACTCTTTAATCTACCGCCTTGATTTTTATCACCATATCTCGCCATTATTAATCTACCCTAAATTTAAAAACTTCTGGTTGTTCGGAATATCTGCCATTTGCGTAATATGCAAATCTAAGCCCATAAGAATAACCACTCTGCAATATGTCCATATCTAAATCAAAATAATTTCCAGAAATATCGTAAGATAATCTTGTGTAAGACCCTGCTGATCCTGTTTGTTGTGGTACAGTTGCGGATCCGGTTCCATAGGAAATTATCTCTAAATCATCCACAATTCTATAAAGGCGGTAATAGGCATTTTCTACTATCGTATTTTCTATTTCAGAACTGGCAACTGTATATACAGTCGGATTCCAATTTTTTTCCCTAACATACATCCTAAATCTGGCTTTTTCGTTTCTAGCATATGAGTTTTTTAAATTAGTAATCTTTGAAACATACTGCGGATTAGGATTTATATTAGACGCATTGAAGCTTTTAACTGTTATCGCGGATCCTGTATGATATTGAGTGCTGCCTTTATTCCAAATAGGAAATACTGTCGTGATCGAGGAACTTGCCGCTGGGTATACTAAGCTAGCAGTATATATTCCTGTTGATATTTTGCCTCCGACAGCAGCAGTTGATCCATCCGAAGATACTCCTGCGGCTTCCGGAAGTGGAAGCGCGGTTCCCGATGGGGATGAGTTGTCGGATGAGCCAGAAAAGAGGCTAACATCTATAATGTTGTTTGTCAATCCTGCAACATCTGTTAACTGCCCTCTGACATAGTTATACATATACAGCGTGTTGACATTATCGTCCGAGGGGGCTAATGCGCTGCTCAAATAAAAACTAGCTGCCTTATCTTTTTCAGAAGAATCCCATCGAGCTTCAAGGGAGGGCTTCTTAAAGAAATATTCGCTTGTTCTTGCAAAAAACTTTTTAGTGTAATAAGATTGGGAGCCAGTTTCATAGCTACCAGATAGTTTTACTAAAAACCCATACCTTGCTAATCCAGATCCAGATCCATGCAAAAATTGCTCTACAATGTGAGAAACATCTATCTCTATGTCCTCAGTACCATCTTTAAGATATTGTACACCTGTAAGACTGACGTTTCCTTCACCACCGGGAACTATATCTCCTCCCGCCGTAGTCCAATTTGTCCCTAGAGAAGAAACTTGCCAATTTGAACCAGTCAAAACACCATAAGTCTGATCAGTGTATTCATCCATATCTAAACCGTCGCCTTCTTGCCAAGAAGCAGACGACGGGTGTACTGAAAGATAAAACTTTTTTGGGAGTGTGCTGGCATGTTCTGCGTTATGCATACGCAAATACCAAGAAACATTACCACTCAACGGGATTGGGGGGGAACTAGAACTTCTGTCCGATTCAATTTCTGCGAATGGAAAGTTAATCAAAATTCTTGACTTTTCAGAAGAAAGTCCAGCAGAGGCGGATGTTTGCCCCACAATATAAAAAGCCTCAAGAGCATCTGCTGCGCCCATGTTTGAGCCGGTGCCTCGACCTGATAGATTTGATCTAAAAGCGTTCGTGATTGTGTTATCAGCACTTGCTGTATATCTATAAATTCCCATTATCTAACAGTTCCAATAATATCCGAATCGGGATATTTAATTTCAAATATAACATCTTCTCTTCCTAATATTAATCTTCCATCTGGGGATGTATTGCCTTTTACATTATATGAAAAAGATGAATATAAAGATCCAGATTTCCTATTTACATCAACAGTCACGACATCTAAAACTCCATCAACATTTTTAAGAGTTCTAAATATATCGCTGACCCTTACTGGTTCCGCTATGTTATATTTTGAGCTAAGT
>Ga0080013_1001890_pt1 | contig 26290 bp, 36 predicted proteins | sample ETNvirenome_6_85_FD_69236 | JGI IMG/M metagenome (GOLD analysis project Ga0080013, IMG submission 69236) | Marine viral communities from the Pacific Ocean - ETNP_6_85 (SPADES assembly) (version 2) | ecosystem: Environmental > Aquatic > Marine > Oceanic | place: Pacific Ocean | collected 2013-06-19
CTTGGTTTTGTGCAATGACGATGGCGTTCACTATTAACACAGTTGCCAAACAAATAGATGAACTGGGCGACGGAACAGCTATTGCTAGACGCAAAAAATCACTTTTTAAGGAGGTGAGTAATGGATAATGTAACTAAACTAGAAGACCGCAAATGTAGTATTTGCGAGGGGTATATCGAGCCGTTAAGGAATGACGATGGCGAGATAGTCTGGGACGGCGGCAATAACGCCGAACCTATCAACGACGGCAGGTGTTGTGATACTTGCAATAATGAGCATGTGATCCCTACTCGACTACTTATGCTTATGGCTCAGGAGAAGACTAATGAGAAGAAATAATAGACCTGACGATATATTGGTTTTGTCCGCGTTGATTATAACGATGGTTGTTATGTTTGCGTTGGCTATGATAACGGGAGGTGCTCAATGAAAAAACTATATCAACTCTACCTTGAAGCAGAAGGCGGAGTATTAATTCATGTTTGTGTTTGCACAATCGACGATGTAAAAGATATCCTAGAGCATTATGGCGAACTCTTCCAAACCATAATAGAAAGTAAGCTCTCTTTGGAAATACCCATTGAATCACTAACTTCTGATCCTATACTACAAAACTATGAAACCGCTAGTGGTGAAATACTGGAAGATATGGAGACAGGGGAGCAGTTTGTCTATACTTATGGTTGGAGTAATGAGACCGACGGCTATTGGTGTGAACTGTTACCTTATAAAGAATCGCATGAGCAAAAAAGCCTCTTTTAATCGTCCGCGTGAGGTTTGTAGCACTGCTAGTAAATGGGTTTATTCTTTAGTATAATGGGTGCAAGGTTAAAAAATATTTTAACCATAAACTAGAAAGGAGAAAGTTATGAATACAGTAACCAAAGAAGAAAATAGAACAGTTTTTACAAAGAAAGAACTGTGGTTGAACCAAGCACCTTGTTTTAATTTTGAACTGGACGAAGATGAACTACTAGAGCAGGCATTAGATTGTGAGTTTGTTACTAGGGTCGGAGAAAACCAGTTTTTAGTTAATAACAACTATTAGAAAGGAGAAAGACATGAATAAAGTTAAGAGATTTGTTACCACACCAGACAGAGTTGATTGGTTCGTTAATGTTTATATAGTGGATCGTGCCTATGGAGGACCTGAAGAAGGCGGTTGGTATTACGACACAGGAGAACTAATAGAAACGAAACAATTCTTTGGCATGGGTGAATATGGAAATGTTCATGAATCCGCTGTTGCTTACTCAGAACAGGTTAAAAAAGAGCTCGAACAAGCAGATGAGCTCGAATACAACACAGGCTATGGACCGCATGATGGTTGCGACGACGCTGGAAACGGCGATGACAACTACCTCATACGAGGCGGCACATGGGGACGCGGCACATATAGGATTGATGTGACAACTAACAAAGGTAAAAACTATCCTGAGTATACGCCACACTACGAATAACTCGCTAACCTGTTTTTAATGAACCCCGTCTCGTGCGGGGTTTTTTATTGCCCTATTATTCTATGTGTATTGTTATTCTGTAAAAGAAAAAAGTTTTTGAAAAAATAATCGTAAAACTACTAATATCACTAATATACTAATAGAATAGCTCTACAAGGCTCTTGGTCATTGGATTGTTGTGATCATCAAAAGTAATAGATTTTCTATTAGTTATTACAAATGTATGGTAAGATACCTAGAGGGCACGAGAAAAGTATATAATTGATATAGTTTTCTAATATTATTGTAATAACATTTGGTAAGTCCAGGAGATGCGATGAAACAACTAACATATACTTCATTAATGCCGACAGAAGATGGTAAGGCATACATTGATGACAAGGGTAAGATATGGCAACCGCTCAACTCAAAGCAAAAACTATTTTGTAAGGAGTATTTGAAAGGTCAAACAGCTACTGAAGCGGCTATTAAAGCAGGGTATACGAAAGATCGAAAGGGTGCGAAGACACAAGGGAGTGTATTACTAAATCATAACCCAGTTGTACGAAACTACCTCATTGACTTGGAAATCACAGCCTCAGAGAAGGACGCAGTTTCCCTAGAGAACCATTTGTCCACTCTCCACGAACTGCGGGAGGAGGCTAAAGACCAAGGACAGATATCCGCAGCCATCACAGCGGAGGTCCATCGAGGCAAGGCAGGCGGACTCTACATTGATAGACGCGAGATCCTGACCGCGAAGATCGATATGATGTCCAAAGACGACATACTCACTCGACTTGAAGAAATGATCAAGAAGCGAGCAAGCGAGTCAAACGTGATCGAAGGTGAGTTCTCCAAAAAGGATTGAGCTCACTCAATCTACTCTACTCTACCACTCTACTCTATCAACGCCAACGGACCACGAACCCATACCCAAGAACAAGAGACGAAGAGACGATTAGAACAAGAGACGATTCCTGCCTCCTGTGATCCATTTATTAATTTTATAATAGGTTCTAATACTGGTTGCTTTCTTAAAGTAAAGTAGTATAATGATTGGATGGTTAGGTAATTAAGCCTGCCAGTTTTCAAGAAAGGAGAAATATTATGAAAACAGAAAAAACTATAGATACTAACTACAAAGCACCAACTGGTCGTAGTTATAGCAACGATGCAATCATTACATTGGTTGCAACGCCTACAGGTAAACTGCCTGCTCAGGCTGGCAAAATTATCGAGTGTCTGGTGAAAGCTAAAGACCACACGATGACAGTCCAGGATCTTATCGGCAAAGATGAGGCTGGGTTAGATAGCAGATTGGATGAGGTTGGATTGCAAACAGTGCAAACACCTAGAAAGATCTGGCAGTTCTACAAAGCTAGATTGGTTGCGGATGGTTTGATCACTGTCAGTTAATCACGATTGGGCGACTTCGGTCGCCCTTTCTTTCGCTCAACTCTATCGTCTCTTGCTCTACTCTACTCTATCACTCTATTCTACTCTACTCTACCCCTCGCCTGCTCACCCACCCCCCCCCCCCCAAAGAATAGAAGAATAGAAGAATAGAAGAAGAGACGAGCCGCAACAATAATAATAAGGACAGACGAAAAGACGAGCCAAAAATAAAAGTAAATAAGTTTAAATAATGGTATACATTCGCAAAGTAAAGCAGTATGATATCCTTATGTTCGATAATTAAGTCGGGCGGTTTTTCAAGAAAGGAGAAATATTATGAAAAACAAAACTATAGAAAAGAAAGCAACTAATAACTTCACTTCATTTAAAGTGCAAGGTAATGGAAGAAGGTTTGATAAAACTTCAGTCATCACTTTGAATACTGTTGCTAATGCAAATAAACTTCCTCATCAAGCACAGTGCATCTTAAAAGCACTAGCGGATGCAGATAGTAATAGCATGACTGTTGAGCAGTTAATTGGAACTGACGCATCTGGTCTTAACTCCGCACTAGATAGTGTTGCTGAGTTCAACACAGTCCAGACTCCAGCGAAGATCTGGCAGTTCTACAAGAACAGACTTATCAAGTCTGAGTTCATCACAGTAGCATAACGCTGACTGTCTGACTAGCCCACTGCATCGCGGTGGGCTTTTCTTTGCCTGTCTTACTCTCTTATTCGTCTACTCGATCCCGCTCCCCAGATCCATAAATCGCACCCCCATACCCCCTCTTCCCGTCGCCTGCTGGGTCCCACCCGCCCGCCCCTGGACTTGCATCCGCTTTTGCAAGTAGTTTATGAATAAGTCCCTAGTCAAAAAAATTTTGCGAAAAAATATTTTTCGAATATACTTTAGAGATGGCGGGGATCTTAGACATAGTTGCTGACGCTAGAAAATTCAGTATTCAAAAACCTGAAGGTCCATTTGCGGGTCCATTAGCTATGACAGAACCACCTAAAGAACCAAGCAGAATTAATGACTTGTTGTCTGAAATGGGGGAAGAAGACCGTTTTGATGCTTTACAGTACATAAGAAAAGCAGATAGACAAAAGTTTTCTCCTGAGTATATCTATAAAAAAGACTATAAGAAAAACCCATACAGCTTCTTCGGTGACGGGTACGATGCTAACGTAGAGTTTGAAGTAAACCCAGAAGCGATGGAAAAAGAATTTTCAGACTTTCTTAACGTAATAGAAGATCCAAAAAACCTTGAAAGCGTATTCGGATCAGGAACTCTTTCTCCGTTTGCAGAAGACCTGATGCCTGAAATAGGCAGATATAAAGAACAACATCAAACGTTACCCAGTTCTTTTAAAGATTTTCTTTTGAACAGACACACTCTAAAAACGTAATGGTTAATCTCACCCCAGAAGAAATAATAAAAAACAACGAGGCGTATCAAAAACGCCTTGCTGAAATGTCTCCTGCTGAAAGATATGATGAAGAGAATTTTAGTATTATGGGGGACATGCCTATATTGAAACGTATGCCTATAAACCAAAAAGCGTTTCTATATGATTTGATTCCTGGACTTTCAAGACTAGGTAAGTATGATGTAGGCGATCTACAACCTAAAGAAATTGAACAGTTGTATAAATTAATTTACGATGCAGCAGGAGAAGGACAAACAAGCGGAAGAATAGATTATACCGATCAAGGTGGTTATGGCGGTCTCATAACAACAGATGCTCGAGAACAGCTACAAAGAAACATAGATGCTAACTATGTAACAGAGGAATGGGCACAACAAACTGGTTTGAACGATCCTTCAGATGAACGATTTCTTAAACAATTAAATGATCCTGAATTTATAATGAAAACTTTTTTAGGAAAATTTGATTATAGAATTGACGATAATGGTAATGTTATTATTACTGATAAGTACGACGCTAACCTTAATAAACCAGAAGCACGTAACCAATCAGGGAGATTACAAAGATTTTTTAGTAATCTTAAACCTGGAGAAAATTATCCTATGAGTGTGTTATCAGGGATAGCAGGGCTTTTAGGTAGTGCCGAAGGTAAAGGAGCACCAATAGAGATTAATTTAGGAACGATGGAAGATATCTCTAAAGAGTTAAATAAACAATACAATCCAAAACACAACACAAATGAAGAACCCAACCGAGTTGATGAACTGTTATCAGAACTAACCGAAGAAGAACGTAATGGGGTTTAAATTAAGCTTGATTCTTGGAGGTCTCTTGGTTGTTAGTTTAGCAGGGTCTACATACCTGTTTAACCAATTAACACAAGCCAAAGCCAATCAAATAGTTCTAGAAGATAAGATATCCGAGCAAAACGAATCCATAAAACAATACTTAGCTAAACAAGAACAGATATCCGCTGATATGAATAAATTAGAAGCGGAAAAACAAAACGCACTCCGTGAGGTCAATAAACTTAGAAACACATTTGCTAAGCACGATCTTGATAACCTTGCGTTGAACAAACCAGGATTAATAGAAAAGATTGTTAATAAAGGCACGAAACAAGTTATGAATGACTTAGTAGAGCTAACTTCGGTCCAGAAGGAAACCCCCAATGAAACTCAATAAGTCCTACCAAATAGTTTTGCTAAGTTCATTCTTCTTTGTTACGGGTTGTTCACTAGTACCAACTAAACCTGTTGAAGTGAACACGGTTGCATTACCTGCACCCATGTACCACCCACCGTTGCCCATGGAGATTCAAGCCGTTGGCGTTGAGTGGAAAGTTCTTACTCCAGAGATCATGGCTGAATACCTACAACTCGTTGAAGAAGGTAAAGCTCCTGCGGTTGCCTACTATGCGTTAACCACGCAACAGTATGAAAACTTATCGATGAACATGGCTGAGATAACCAGATATACCAAGAACATCCTATCCATTGTTCAATATTATAGAGATTACGACAAAGAAGAAGATGAAAACTGATCAATGGCATGGCGGCAAAGGCAGTAAACCACGACCCGTTGACCGCGATAAGTTCAACGAGTCTTTCGATGAAATATTCAAAACCAAAGAAAAAGAAACTAAAAGAAAACCATCCGCGAACCAAGAACACCACTCCTAGCCTTTTCTCCTTTACTTTTATTTTGCCTGTTTTCTTTTCAAATGGTCAGCGTTTAGCATATACTTGGTAGATGAATCCGATCTTAGCGGCAATGTTAAAAACGATAGGTACGAAGGTAGCTACAAATGTGATTAGCCGTAAAATACTTGGAGACCCAGAATACCCTGCTCAGATAGGGTATGGCACAGATCCTACTCCACAACCTGGACCGTCTATGGATATAGACTTACCAGAAGGTAGCGAGTTTGACTCTTTATTAGAAGACGCTGATTTAAACGAAGAAGAATTAGCGTTAATATTACAACTACTCAGCGATAGCAACAGTCCTTCGGAGTTAGCTGACGGTGGTGCGATTCAAGACGCTATTGTAGACACAGCAACAAACCAAATTCCTGGTGTTTCACAAATTAAAATTCTAAGAGCTATCCAACAAACGGATGACCCAGAAGAAAAACGCAAACTTGCGAGATACTTGGTTCCTGGATATGGAATAGCTGAAATGGGGGTTAGTGGATTACGTGGGATAGGATCACGTATTAAAGAAAGAAGGGCTAATCGACGAGAAGAACCTCCTGTACTTGGACCACAGATGAAGGCTAACGGTGGCGATATTGGTACGATAGAAGCATACGAACCATCCCCGTTGGAAAAACAACGACATGCTATTGCTAACTTTCTGTTAGATAACGGACTTATATCAGATAATTACCGTGCACAACGGTTAGCGGAAAAAATGACGTTTATGTCTGAATTCATTCCAGGATTCGGTGACGCACAAACTTTCCGTGAAGGTCAGTTCTTAATGGACGAAGGAAGTCCTATGATGGGGGGAATAATGATGGGAGCAGGTATGCTGCCTTTTGTTCCTGGAACGCCTATAGCTAAAGTAGCAAACAAGCTTCAACAAAAAATAAAGAAAGCTAAGTTTGACGAACAACGTGAACTGCGGAATGCGGGTTCGGGTGATGGCGATGCTGCATACCGTGCCGCAGAACGACATAGGAAAAGTTGGCAAAAAGATCAAAGAAAATTAGATGAGATGGTAGCTAAAGAAAAAGCTACACCCAATCTAGAACCAAAAGTAACGCCTAAAGAACCACCGAAAGCGGTACAACAAGAGTTAAACCTACAACCAAAACAAGATTTGTTATTTCACGGCAGTAAAACTAAAAAAATTGAAAACTTCAAACTTCCTGAAGACGTAACTAAATTAAGAATGGGACAAAGATACCCATCATCAGGAGGAATATATTCTTTAGTGGACCCCACAGACCCTAGATTTAAAATGTTTTCTGAAAAAGGTTCGGGGTATGTTTTACAACCTAATTTTAAAAACACTTTAGACGTTGACAACATGCCAGACGATATGCTTAGTGTTTTAAAAGATATAGAAATGTATCGAGGACGTCCTAGTAGGGGCGGATCTAAAAAACTAGATTTTCAATTAGACGCCATGTTACGAGGAGGTCCTGGAAGCACTTACAAGACGCCTTCAAATTTAACAAGTGAAACTGCGGATATTTTTAGAGGACAAGGTTATGATGCTTTGAAGTTTCCTCCAAGAAAAATGACAGGAGAAGCAGAAACAGTAATATCATTAGATCCAAGCAATTTAGACATAGTAGATGAAATACCTTACGATGATTTAGACGATTTTATAAGAACTTTTTTGAATGACTAGTAACGCTGAGAAGCTAAAAGCTTTAAAAAACATAGACCTTTCTCATTTAGACAAAGCTGAAGCTAAAGAGTTTACAGTTTTATTAGAAGAATTAGAGAAACGTGAATTCCAAGAAAAGTCAACTAGCACTTTTATGAATTTCGTCCAATCTATTTGGAAAGAGTTTATTAATGGCGATCATCACGTAAAAATGGCAAAAGCTTTTGATGATATAGCCACAGGTAAGTTAAAACGTTTAATTATTAACATGCCTCCTAGACATACAAAGTCTGAGTTTGCATCACATCTATTTCCTGCATATCTATTAGGTAAAAACCCTAAACTAAAAATTATAGAAGCAACCCACACCGCCGACTTAGCAGTTAACTTTGGTAGAAAAGTTAGGGATTTAATTGATGGCGAAGACTATAGAGAACTGTTTCCTGAAACAGAACTAAAAGCAGATAGCCGTTCTGCAGGTAAATGGTTAACTAATAAAGGCGGCGAATATTACGCAGCAGGTATTGGTGGTGCCCTTGCGGGTAGGGGAGCTGATTTGTTTATTATTGACGATCCACATTCTGAGCAAGACGCCATGTCGGATAAAGCAATGGATGAAGCTTATGAATGGTTTATGGCAGGTCCTCGACAAAGGTTACAACCTGGAGGTGCAATCGTTATAGTTATGACCCGTTGGAATAAAAAAGATTTAACAGGTAGACTAACTAGAAAGATGGCGCAAGACAAAGACTCTGATCAATGGGAGATCATAGAGTTTCCTGCGATACTTCCTAGCGGCAATCCCCTTTGGAAAGAATTTTGGAAACTAAAAGAACTTGAAAGTATAAAAGCATCGGTTAGTCCGTCTAAGTGGGCGGCACAATATATGCAAAGACCAACAGGGGAAGGTATTTCGATTATACCTAAAGATTGGTTTAAAGTTTGGGATGAAAACAAACCACCTAAATGTGATTATATTATTCAAAGTTACGATACAGCGTTTTTAAAATCAGAAAGAGCTGACTACACAGCTATAACAACTTGGGGTGTTTTTTATCCTGAAGGAAAAATCGGTGAAGAAATATATCACGGTAACGAAGCACATTTAATTTTAATAGATTGTATAAAAGAACGTTTTGATTTTCCTGAATTAAAAGCAGAAGCATTACGTTTGTATGAGTTTTGGACTCCCGACACAGTAATCATTGAAGCTAAAGCTAGTGGTATACCTTTAGTACAAGAACTACGTAGGGTAGGTATTCCTGTGAACACTTTTAGTCCAGGAAAAGGTCAAGATAAAATCGCAAGATTAAATTCTGTATCACCTATTTTTCAAGATGGACGCGTTTGGGTTCCTGATAATAGGTTCGGTGAAGAACTCATGGAAGAAGTTTCTGACTTTCCAGGAGGCGAGAATGATGACCTCGTTGATGCTACAACTTTAGCGTTAGCAAGGTTTAGAGAAGGAGGTTTTTTACAATTAACCAGTGACTATTTTCAAGAAGAGGAGTATTATGATGGAGAAAGGGTTTATTATTAATCAAAATCATACTATGATTTATCAATATGGCTATTGAAAAACAAGCAATTTCTGCAGTTCCTAATAATCAAGAAGCTATTGAGCTTGAAATTATGGAACAACCCGAAGAAGAAACAGAACTTTTTGTTCAACCAGACGGTTCTATTATTCGGGGCAGTGATATGCCAGAAGAAACGGTTTCTAAGTTTGGCGAAAACTTAGCAGAAACTTTAGAGGACAACGAATTAAATACAATAGCCGCAGAACTAGTTGGTTCTTTTGAAGATGATTTAGATTCTAGAAACGATTGGTTTCAAACTTACACAGAAGGATTAGATTTATTAGGAATAAATTCTGATTCAAGGTCACAACCTTTTGTTGGTGCTTCAGGAGTTCATCACCCGATACTCGCAGAAGCCGTAACACAATTCCAAGCACAAGCATACAAAGAAATGTTACCAGCAGGCGGACCTGTTGACACAGAAGTTTTAGGAATGACCGATGATGCTAAATTAGAAAAAGCAAATCGCGTTAAAAACTTCATGAATTATCAAATAACTTACAAAATGGAAGAATACGATCCTGAAATGGATCAGCTTTTATTTTATTTACCTTTATCTGGTTCTGCATTTAAAAAAGTTTACTATGATCCTGCGGTTGGACGTGCCGTTGCACGTTTTGTTAAGTCAGAAGATTTAGTTGTCCCTTATTACGCAGTAGATTTATTAACTTCTCCTAGAATTACTCACGTAATTCACATGAACGAGAACGAATTACGCAAATTACAGCTTTCTGGTTTCTATAAAGACATAAACATGGCGTCTCCAGGAAGTGGAATAGAGCAAACAGACGTTGATGAGAAACTAGATGAGTTACAAGGACTAACTAGAACCATAAACGATGAAGAATTTACGCTTTTAGAGATGCATGTTGACCTAGATTTAGAAGGATATCAAGATACAGACGAAAATGGCGAAGAAACAGGGTTAGCATTGCCTTATATTGTAACTATTTGCAAAGATAACAACAAAATTCTTGCAATTAGACCAAATTATGACGAAAAAGACCCAATGCGTAAGAAAATCGAACATTTTACGCATTATAAGTTCCTTCCAGGACTAGGTTTTTACGGTTTTGGGTTAATTCACATGATGGGAGGCTTAACTAAGTCGGTTACAGCGATTTTACGTCAATTAATTGACGCAGGAACGCTTTCTAACCTTCCAGCAGGCTTTAAATCACGTGGATTAAATATTCAAAAGCATGATGATCCGTTACAACCAGGAGAATGGCGTGATGTTGACGCTCCAGGCGGAAGATTGCAAGATGCTTTCCTTCCTTTACCGTATAAAGAGCCAAGCGGCACTTTAACTACGTTATTGGGAGCTTTAGTTGATTCTGGTAAAAGATTTGCGGCTACAGTAGAAAATCCAACAGGTGACGGTAATTCCGAAGCCCCTGTAGGCACAACAGTAGCGTTAATGGAAAAAGGACAAAGAGTTATGTCCGCAATCCACAAAAGATTACATTACGCACAACGTTGCGAGTTTAAAATTCTAAAAAGAGTATTTGGTGAATTTTTACCCGCCGAATACCCGTATCAAGTACAAGGTGCGTCAGAAAACGTATTTAAACAAGATTTTGATAATTCAGTAGATGTTATTCCTGTAAGTGATCCTAATATTTTTAGTATGACGCAAAGAATAACTTTAGCTCAAACACAGCTACAAATGGCACAAGCGGCACCTGAATTACATGATTTAAGAGAATCTTACAGAAAAATGTATATAGCGTTAAATATTAAGGATATTGACGCATTATTACCCCCAGAACAGGAAGTACCGCCAAGAGACCCAATTAGTGAACAACAAGCCGCTATGACGGGTAATCCCATAAAAGCGTACCCATTCCAGAACCATGATGCGTATATACAATCACATAGTGCGTTTATGCAAAATCCGATGGTTCAACAAAATCCTGTTGCTATGCAAGCAATAGGTGCAAACATACAAGAACATCAGTCAATGTTGTATAGACAACAAATAGAACAAGCGATGGGACAACCGCTTCCACCACTAGATCAACCTATGCCTCCTGAAATGATGAACGAAATAGCTATGATGGCGGCACAAGCAACACAACAAGTTACAGGTCAAGCACAAGCAATGGCGCAAGCTCAGGCAGCAGCACAACAAAACCCACAAATGGAAATGTTCCAGCAACAGCTACAACTTGAAAAAGAACAATTAATGCAAAAAGCAGAAGATGATGCAAGAGACGCACAACTAGCTGCTATGAAAACTGAAATAGACGCACAAGTTAAACGTGAGAAAATAGAAGCTGATGCACGAGTACAAGATACTAAATCAGCTATAGAACTACAAGAATTAGAGTTGAAAGCGAAAGCTGACGCTGATAAGAACTACACCGAACTAGTAAAAACAGTTAGGGATAGTAGAAACCAAAACGGAGAAAAATAATGCGTGAATATTACGACAAGATGAAAAAGTATGGCTCTCCCTCACCTAAGAAAACAAAGGCAGCCCCTAGTTTTCCTAGTGTTGAAGACAATACTAAAACACAGTCTGTAGAAGCAGGTTATTGCTTAGATGAGCCTGAAAAGGCAAAAGTAAAAGCTGCTTATGGTCAGACTAAAGGACTTCTTTGGTATAGATCGATTAAATAAATGGACTATATCCTAGCTACGGAGCATTTGCTTCGTAAATATCGTGAGAGAAAAGAAGCTCTCACGCAAACATTAGCTTCTGGAAGTATTGAGGATTTTGAACAATACCAAAGGATAGTTGGTGAAATAGCAGGTTTGAGTTTCGCTGAACAGGAAATTCAAACTTTACATTCTAATATGGAGGATGCAAATGACGAATAAAGTCGAAACAAAAACTGTTCCTGATAGAGTAAATAATTTCGGTAGTGGGGGAGCTGCTGCTTTAGCACAAGCAGATGAGCCCATAATCACTCCTGATAACTTAGACTCTCATGCGGAATCGTTACCACGTCCAACGGGGTATCGTATTTTAATATTACCTTTCACACAATCATCTGTGACCAAAGGCGGTATACATTTAGCTAAAGCAACTGTTGACAAGGAAAGACTTGCAACGGTGGTTGGCTATGTTGTCGAAATGGGACCAGATGCTTATAGTGACCCGCACAAGTTTCCTGAAGGAGCTTGGTGCAAAAAAGGTGATTGGGTGATTTTCGGTAGATATGCTGGAGCTCGTTTTCAAATAGAGGGTGGCGATATGCGACTTTTGAATGATGACGAAATTTTAGCAACCATTGATGATCCCGAGGCAATTTTATCATAACAATCTTGAGGAGGACTCATGCAAAATAATGAAGCAGAAAAAATAGAACTAGAACTTCCCGAAGGCGAAGTTGACATAAGAGAAGCAGATGTAGACACTTCAATCAAAGACGAAGTCGTTGTTGAAGAAGAACAACCTGTAGAAGAAGCTCAACCAAAAGACGAGCTTGATCAAATAAGCGAATCAGTACAAAAACGTATTGATAAGCTAACTTATAAAATGCGAGAAGCAGAAAGACAGCGAGATGAAGCCGTTAATTATGCTCAAAGCGTTAATCAAACAGCAACTACTTTAAAAGAAAAGTTAAAGAATTCCGATTCTTCCCTTTTCAAAGAGTACGATAATAGAGTACAATCTGAAATAGCAGGTGCAAAACAGCTTTTAAAAGAAGCTCAAGACGCAGGAGATAGTGCAGCAGTTGTAGAAGCAACTGAAAAACTTTCTAGAGTAAGTGCGGAGGCAGAGAATCTTAGAAGATTATCAGCTCAGCAACAGATTAGAGAGAAAAATCAATCTCAAGCAGTTCCTGTTGAGGGATATACGCCCACATTACAACCTCAGGCGGCTGGACCTGATCCAAAAGCAGAGGAATGGGCAAAACGAAACACATGGTTCGGAGATGACCAAGCAATGACGTTTGCAGCATTTGGAATACATAAAGAGTTAGTCGAAGGCGGGGTAGACCCGACTTCAGACACTTATTATTCTGAAGTTGACAAACGTATGTCTGAAACCTTTCCACACAAGTTTTCTAACGAGCAATCTGCCCCCGTGCAACAGGTTGCTGCCAGTAGCAGAGGTGCTAGTGGTAAAAAATCATCACGCAAAATCAAGCTCACACCAAGTCAGGTAGCAATAGCTAAAAGATTAAATGTGCCGCTAGAAGAATATGCTAAGCATATCGAAGGAGTATAAAATGACTGAAGATAATAAAACAACAGAGGTCAGAACTGATCGTAACTCACGATCTGCCGAGACACGAGACTCTCAAACTCGCAGAACGCCTTGGAAACCCCCGTCAATGTTAGACGCACCAGAAGCTCCTCCTGGATATCAATTCAGGTGGATTAGAGAAGCTACTAGAGGGATAGATGATAAATCCAATATGTCTAAACGTATTAGAGAAGGATATGAGCCTGTGAGAGCAGAAGATTATCCTGATTTTGAAGCTCCAACTGTAGATAGTGGAAGTAATAAAGGAGTAATTGGGGTTGGAGGTTTAATCCTCGCAAAAGTACCCGTTGAAACCGCCGAAGAACGCACAGCGTATTTTCAAAACCAAGCAAAATCTGCTATGGACGGTGTAGACCAGAACTATATGCGCGAAAGCGACGCTAGAATGCCTATAAAAGATAGCGATATCCAAAGGACTTCTAAAGTTGCATTCGGTAGTAAACCTACCGATAAAGGAAATTAATAATAACAATGTATATAAGCAAAGGAGATAATCATGGCTAATACAGATAAACCTGATGGTTTTACTCCCGCATATCATATGTACGGTGGTGTTATTCGTCCTGCTAAGATGAGAATCGCTAGTGGTTACGGAACAGCTATTTATAGCGGTGACGTAGTTACTCTTTCAAGTGGTTACGTAAATCAAGCAGGTGCGACAAGCACTCCTGTAGGTGTATTTTACGGGGTATACTATACAGCTACGGACGGAACTCCAACTTTTTCTAAAGTTTGGACTGCGTCTACGGCAACACTAGGCAGTGCCGATGCAGAAGCTCTCGTTTATAACGATCCTGGAATCGTTTACGAGGCTCAATTTACAGCAGGAACCCCTGCAGTAAGCTTCATTGGTTCTAAATATACTCTTTCAACGACTGCAGGTAGTTCAACTACTGGTAGGTCTAAGGAAGGGGCAACAGCGACTACTTCAAGTGGTGTGGCGTTATGTGTCGGATTCGCTTCGCAACCAAGCAACTCAATAGGTGCTTATGCGAGAGGACTCTTCACATTCCCGACTAACACTTTTGCAGTCTAATTAAAGGAGCATAAATAATGGCAATTAATAGAGCCCAACTAGTCAAAGAACTAGTACCAGGACTCCATGCTCTCTTTGGATTAGAGTATGAGAGGTACAATAACGAGCACGAAGACATCTTCGACACCGAGAGTTCTGAAAGAGCGTTCGAGGAAGAAGTAATGTTAAGTGGGTTTGGTGAAGCACCGACGAAGGGAGAAGGAGCAGCGGTCATTTATGATACAGCTCAAGAATCCTGGACATCACGTTTCACACACGAGACTATAGCATTAGCGTTTGCGTTGACAGAAGAAGCTATCGAAGATAACCTCTACGATACACTTTCTTCAAGATACACAAGAGCTTTAGCTAGGTCTATGCAACAAACTAAACAAGTGAAAGCAGCTAACGTATTAAACAATGCGTTTAGTTCTTCATATGTTGGTGGAGATGGAAAAGAGCTTTGTGCTACAGACCATCCAACCGTTGCTAACGTGGATCTAAAAAATGAGTTGAGCACTGCAGCTGACTTGAATGAGACTTCACTTGAACAAGCGTTGATTGACATCGCGGACTTCAAAGATGAAAGAAATCTTAAAGTTAATGCACAGGCTAAGAAATTAATCATCCCACCTGCTTTACAGTTTGTGGCTGATAGATTAATGGAAACTCCTGGAAGAGTTGGTACTTCAGATAATGACATCAACGCAATCAGAAACATGGGAATGATTTCTGAAGGCTATGTTGTAAATCATTATCTAACAGATACTGATGCTTTCTTTATCAAAACTGATGTTCCTAACGGACTTAAACATTTCGTTAGAACTCCTGTATCAACTAGTATGGAAGGTGACTTCGAAACTGGTAATGTTAGATACAAGGCGAGAGAACGTTACAGCTTTGGTTGGAGTGACTGGAGAGGTATTTTCGGTTCACCTGGAGCATAATTCATTAACGTGAAAAAAATTAAAGGGGGCTTCGGCTCCCTTTTCTTTTGCAGACGAATGATATACAATCAGAGGTCTAGGATTATATTAACTTGTTTTATCAACTGACCTAGCAGACAAGCCGAGATGATAAAACTTATTTCCGTAGGAGGAAATTATGGCAAATTCGACTTTTAACGGACCAGTCAGGTCTGAAAATGGTTTTAAAACCATTGACGTAAATTCATCAACAGGAGCAATTACCGACGGTTTAGTAATAAACTCAGACGGTAATGTCTATACTGATAATGGCGGGCATATTCAATACGCTGCCACTACAGGATATGGACCTGCTGATTTAATAGTAGGTAAAGGCGGTAGCCAATATGGCACAGCTGACCCTTATTCAGAAAGTTCAACACAGTTGTTTCCATTAGGAAGTACATTAGTTTACGGTAACAACGTTTATCGTTATGTTGAAATAGGCGGAACTGCGGTAACAGCAGGTAAGCTTCTACAACACAAAGCTATTGTTTCTGATCATGCAAACATGACAGCAACAGCGGCAGTAGACGCAGGTGAAACTGCAATTTCTGTTGAAACAGGTGGAACTGACCTAACACTTAACCAATACGCAGACGGTTATCTTTGGGTAAATGACGTGAATGGTGAAGGACAATGTCTTAGAGTAAAATCTAACCCAGCACACGATCACTCAGCAGATCCATCAGTGGTTATCACTTGTTATGACGACCTTAAAACTGCGTTAACAACAAGCTCACAACTATCCTTAATTGAAAACCCTAACACAAACCTTATTGTTGCACCAGCAGCAGAAACAGGTGCGTTAATGGGAGCTACAGTTATTGACATGACAGCAGACTATTATGGTTGGGCTGTTATTAAAGGACCAGCAGCTTTATTGACTGTAGGAACTTTAGTTGTAGGTAATGCAGCAGTTAGATCAGGTGGTACGGCAGGTGGAGTTGCACCAGCAACAGATAACGTTTTACAAGAAGTTGGTGACGTTATGGCTGTTTCAGCTAGCACTGAGTATTCATTGATTAATATGAACTTAGGCTAAAACGGAGTAAATTATGGCAGATGCAGTTACAAGTCAAAAAATTGTAGATACTGACAGAAAGCTAGTTTATAAATTTACTAATATCTCTGACGGTTCTGGAGAGTCTTCTGTTAATAAAGTAGACGTCTCTGGACTAAACACTAACAACGAAGGAGAAACTTGTACAAGAGTAACCCTATCCCAACTGTGGTACGACATAGGTGGTATACGAGTTGCTCTTGAATGGGACGCGACTTCTAATGTTGTATGTGCAGTTTTAGGAGGTAGTGCAGCAGCAGGAGTAGTCTCAGGTCATATGGACTTTAGAGAATGGGGCGGTATTCCTAATAATGCAGGTAGCGGTATAACTGGTGATCTAGATTTAACGACTCATGGACATACAGCCCATGATCATTACACCATAGTAGCCGAATTTATTAAAAGTTATTAATAATGGCTACGTCAGGAACTCGTGCATTTAGTTTAGATGTAGCGACAGCGATAGAGGAAGCATACGAGCTTGCAGGATTGGAAGCTCGTACTTCTTATGACGCAGTTACAGCTCGTCGTTCTATGAATATTATGTTTGCCGATTGGTCAAACAGAGGTATTCAAATGTGGGAGATTTCTAAAGTAGAACTAACACTTACTGAAGGAACTAGTGAATACACTATAAATTCTTATGATATAGACATCCTGGATGCGTATATTGAGAGAACGGTTAATAGTGTGACTACTGATTATACTTTAGATAGAGTTGATAGAAATGAGTTTGTTAGTATTCCAAATAAAGCAACAAAAGCTAGAGCAACTGAGTATTGGTTAGAGAGGCTAAAAACCCCTATTATACATCTTTATCCAACACCAGAGAATTCAACCGACAAACTCATTTACTATGTTTGGAGAACCATAGAGGATTCTTCTGCTCAAATTAATGATGTAGATATTCCCACTAGGTTTATGCCTTGTTTAGTTTCTGGGTTAGCTTACTATCTTTGTTTAAAAAAGAATGTACAAAAAGTAGCTTTAATGAAAGAACAGTATGAACAAGATCTAAATAATGCTATGAGATATGATGAAGACCGTTCTCCTTTAAGGATGGTTCCTAAACAAGAGTATATATAATGGCATACGCATCAGGTAAATACGCTTACTTTATTTGTGATACCTGTGGTTTTAGATACCCTTATAAATCAGCTAGAGGTAATTGGGAGAATTTTAGAACGTGTCACGAATGTTATGAACCCAAACACCCACAACTTGATCCGCCGCGTGTAGGGGCTGACGCAGAAAGTTTATGGAAACCCAGACCTGATGTTTCTTTGCCGCAAAGTCAATTAGGAGTTATAATCACTACAAACGCAGGCAGTGGTATGACTTTTGCTTCTGATCCTATAGGAACTGATTTTAATGGTTTAGGGGCAACTAGTGAAATAGGTAACGTAACGGTGAACACATAATGGCAGGATTTACATACAGCGGATTAAAAACAGGAGTTCAAAATTATTTAGATAATTCTGAAACAACCTTTGTTAATACTTTAGATACTTTTATTCAAACAGCAGAAGAACGTATTTTAAAATCAGTTCAATTACCTGTGTTTCGTAAAAATGTAACAGGTAGTGCTACACAGAATGTTGAGTATTTAGCAACCCCTGATGATTTTTTATCCCCATACAGCTTAGCTGTTATTGATTCAAGTGATAACTATACTTATTTACAACTTAAACACGTCACTTGGATTAGAGATTACACACCAGCACGAGCCACAACAGGGCAACCCATTTACTATGCTTTATTCGATGATGATACTTTTATAATGGCACCTACGCCGCCAAGTGCATTAAGTTTTGAATTACACTACAACTATAGACCTGCTTCTTTAACTACCGTAGGTGATGATAATCAAAGTTGGCTTTCAAAAAATGCTCCTAACGCCATGCTTTATGGGTGTTTAGTAGAAGGAGCTGTTTTTATGAAAGCGTCTCCAGAAACAATTATGTTGTATGAACAAAAATACCAAGAAGCATTAGCTATGCTAAAACTTTTAGGTGAGTACAAAGATGTAAGAGATGAGGCTAGAAATGATCAAATAAAAATAATGCCACAAGGAACAACAAATGTTTAGTGTAGATGTGTCAAGTAGTTTAGGAACTGTTGGAGTAAAAACAACAGAAAACAAAGGTTTGAGTCCAGAATATTGGACTGAAAGAATAATGGAGCGATTGGTTGCAGTTAGTGATAACGCAGAGCCTATGGTTAAAGCACAGGCTGATGCGTTTAAAGGAACTATACATAAAGTCGTTTTATTGTATATGAAACAGGCTATACTAAGCGATAGAGCAACTGTAGCAGGTTTACTAGAAAAACAAGGTCATAAAGAAATGGCTGATATTATAAGGAGGCTATAATGGCGATAACCCAAGCAATGTGTACTTCATTCAAAGTAGAACTGTTGAAAGGAACACATAATTTTACAAACAGTTCTGGTAATACATTTAACTTGGCACTATATACAAGTAGTGCTAGTTTAGGTGCGAGTACGACAGCATATTCAAGTACAAACGAAGTAAGTGGAACAAATTACAGTGCCAAGGGAGGTGCTTTAACGAACGTAACACCAACATCTTCAGGAACTACAGCGTTAACTGATTTTGCTGACCTTACGTTCTCAAACGCCACCGTAACTGCAAATGGAGCAATGATCTTTAATGACAGTGCTTCAGGAGACCCCGCAGTTGCAATTTTAGCGTTTGGAGGAGATAAAACTTCAACAGCAGGCGATTTTACGATTCAATTCCCCGCTGCTGATGCTTCAAATGCTATTATAAGAATAGCCTAAGTTAGCTTATGGCTAATATTAACGGTTGGGGTAGAGGCACTTGGGGTCAACTGACCTTTGGTGAAGCTTTACCTGTAGTCGTTACGGGTAATGTAGGAACTACAGCACTAGATGATGGTACTGCAGTTCAAGCGGCAGCTGTTACAGGAGTTTCAGCAGTCGCGTCAGCTAGTACGCTAGGTGATGAATCAGTTTCTGCTGCAGCTAATGTAGCTGTTACAGGAAACGCAGCGACCTCTGCTTTAGGCACAGAGTCACTGGTTACTAACAACTACCTGGATGTCACAGGTAATGCTGGTACGAGTGCTCTAGGAACCGTAACTCCTAAAGCTAATGCAGATATCGCAATTACAGAAGGTTTTGAAATAACCTCTGCACTGAATACAGTTAATGTTTGGGGACAGGTAGCACAAGGGATATCAACAACGTATACCTCTGTTTCTACTACTCAAACACCAAATTGGCAAGAAGTTGCTTAATATTTATGAAAAATAGGGTATAATCAAAGCGGAGACTAAAAATGGCAAGTACATATGTTAACAACCTGAGACTAAATGAAATGGCTACTGGAGATGCCAGTGGTACTTGGGGAACAACAACCAACACAAATTTAGAGTTAATCGGGGAAGCATTAGGTTATGGCACAGAAGCTATAACAACAAACGCCGATACTCACACCTCAACAGTAGCAGACGGTTCCTCTGATGCAGCGAGAGCTATGTATGTTAAATACACAGGAACATTAGATTCAACCTGCACGATTACGATAGCACCGAATACTATGAAAAGGGTGCAGATTATTGAAAATGCTACATCAGGTTCTCAATCAATAATTATCTCACAAGGTTCAGGAGCTAATGTAACTATACCAACAGGACGAGTAAGTGTTGTTTATTTAGATGGAGCAGGATCAGGAGCGGCAGTAGTAAATGCTTTTACTGATTTAGATTTAGCAGGAACACTTAGTATTGCGGGAGCAGTAGCAGCAGCTACCGACATGACTGTAGGAGATGATTTAACTTTATCCTCAGACGCAGGTGTTTTAGGTTTTGGTGCAGACACTGATGTAACACTAACACACGTAGCCGATACAGGTTTATTATTAAACAGCACAAGACAATTACAATTTGGTGATTCTGGTACATACATACACCAATCAGCAGACGGAGTATTAGACCTAGTATCTGATACTGAAATAGAAATAAACGCTACCACTATTGATATAAACGGTGCTGTAGATATTTCAGGCAATGCTTTAGTAAGCGGTGAAGTACAAACAGCTAATATAGGCTATACAGATGGCGATAACGCTATAACGATTGCTGATGGTGGGGGTATTACTGCAGCTAATGGTATTACTTCTACAGCAGCAGCTAATACTTTGGGAGCTACATCATTTAACGATGCCGATATAACTAATGTCGGTGACATACAACTAGATTCAATTACAGGAGATGGCGATACTAATACATCTATTACCTTTAGTGGCTCTGATGTTATAACTGTTGCTACAGGCGGTTCAACTTCTTTTACTGTTAATGCTGACCAAACAACTTCTTTTTCTGCTGGTGCAACAATTACAGTAGCAGACAACTCTGACAACCTAACACTTACATCTACAGATGCAGATGCTAATGTTGGACCTAATCTTAATTTATATAGAAACTCTGGTAGTCCAGCAGATGATGATGTTACAGGAGTAATTGTATTTAATGGACGCAATGACAATTCACAAGATGTTATTTATGCAAGACAACTTTCTTACATTAAAGATGCTTCCGATGGAACTGAAGATGGTCAATTAACACTACAAACTATGGTTGCTGGAACAATCAGAGACAGACTAAACATTACACCTGCTGAAATAGTTTTAAATGAAGATTCAGTAGATGTAGATTTCCGTGTTGAATCTAACGGCAACACTAACATGATATTTGTCGATGCTGGTAATGACCATGTAAATATCGGAACATCTACTGATCTTGGTGGGGTGCTCAATGTTCATTCGGATGACAATACTGATACTTTAGTTGCTTATTCATCTGATGCAGACAGTAACGAAGGTCCTGTAGTCAGACTATGGAGAAACTCTGCAAGTCCTGCTGATGGTGATAATATAGGATATCTGTATTATACTGGAGAAAATAGTGCCGATGAAAAAATAAATTATGTAGAACTTCTTGGTTCTATAGAAGATGTTACTAATGCTACAGAAGATGGTGTCTTTAATATTCAGACTATGGTGGCTGGAACTGCGAGGTCAAGAATCCTAGTAGACTCTACTGGAATAGTGCTTAATGATGCTTCTCAAGACCTAGACTTCCGAGTTGAATCTAACGGCAATGCCAATATGTTCTTTGTTGATGCTTACAATGACAAAGTAGGAGTGGGAACTAACTCTCCTAGCGGCACAATGGAAGTCAGAATGACTCATACTGAGACAGATGTAACCACTGCTAACTCTAATGAAACTTTAGTGCTTGGAAATACTGGTGCGGGAGATGGTATTTATAACGCACTTAGGTTTGGTGGTAATCAACAAGATATGTACATCATGTCTTTTAATGATAGTACACAAGCAGATAGAAGATTAGGGTTTTTTGTAGGTAGTGTTGCGGGTGATGCTGCTGGTGATGAAAGATTTACCATTCTGGGTAATGGGTTCCTTGGAATAAACAATACTGCCCCAGAATCAGTAAGTGGTGCTGCGGGACCAGTTTTAAGAATGTCAGGTTCAAACCCAGAAATAGTATTTGATGATACTAATGGTACAGCTAATCAATTAGGTCTTTACTATTTAAACTACACTTTACAGTTCCACTCACCTCAAAAAAGTGGTGGAGCAGGTTCAGCAATGTCTGTAAACGTTCAAAGTGGAAATGTCAACGTTGCAGGGGCTTTATCTAAAGGTTCAGGCTCGTTCAGAATTGACCATCCCTTAGAAGCTAAAAAAGACACTCACAATCTTATTCATTCATTTATTGAAGGACCACAAGCTGATTTAATCTATAGAGGTAAGGTCAACTTGGTGGATGGAGCTGCAACAGTTAATTTAGATGTTGCATCGGGCATGACAGAAGGCACTTTCGTCCTTTTAAATACAAACACACAATGCTTTACAAGTAACGAATCGGGGTGGACTGCTGTAAAAGGTTCTGTCTCTGGAAACACATTGACAATTACTTCAGAAGTATCTTGCACAGACACTATTTCATGGATGGTTGTTGGTGAAAGACATGACCAACATATGAAAGATACTGATTGGACTGATTCAAATGGTAAAGTAATAGTAGAACCACTAAAAGAAGAAGAATAATATGGCTAACGAGCTTTTACCAGAATAGATTTTTAAACCAACCACACCGACAAGTGTGCATAAAACCAAAGGAGTAATTTATGGATAATAAAGAAACTGTCAAACAAGAAGAAAATAAAGCGATTATAGGGGATAAAGAAATCTTAGAGTCAGAAATGACTCCTGAACAACAATATCTTGCTAAACAAATAACTGATTTAAGAAACAAAAAAGCAAAAATAACTTTTGATTTAGATCAAATTGAAGCTGCTTTAAATGTTTTTCAAAACACTTTTATAAAGTCTACACAAGAAGTAGCTGATGAAGTGCTGAAAGACGAAAAAACATAGGAGAAAAAATGATAGCAGAAATAATCATGTGGATTACAACAATCGTAACTGTTTCAAGTTTGATTGCTGCAAGCACCCCCACACCTAAAGATGATGTATGGATTGGCAAACTATATAAGTTTGTTGATTTACTAGCTTTAAACATAGGTAAAGCAAAGGAGAAATAATGCCTACCGTAAAGGACGCATTAGCAGAACTTAACGCACATGAAAGAGAATGTGCTATTCGTTATGAGTATATTGAAAAAAGACTTGAAGAAGGTTCTGCAAAGTTTAAAAGACTAGAAATGCTTCTTTGGGGTATATATCCATTTATAGTAGGATCAATCATCCTGACTAAGTTTTTATAGGGGGAATAAATGCCTCTGCAAAAGCTTTTATTTAAACCAGGAATAAATAAAGAAGGAACCGCTTACTCCAACGAGGGAGGGTGGTTTAATTCTAATTTAGTACGTTTTCGTAAAGGTTTACCAGAAAAAATAGGTGGATGGATAAAAGCTAGTTCTAATTCGTTTAAAGCAACAGGTAGAGCACTGCATGCTTGGGTAGATTTAGACGGGACTCGATATCTTGGATTAGGGACTACTTGGAAATATTACGTATTAGACGGCACGGTTTTTAATGACATAACTCCAATACGTGCCACAACCACTAACGGTATTACATTTGCAGCGACTGATGGTTCTGCCACTATCACAGCAACTGATTCAAGTCATGGAGCAGTTGCAGGAGATTTTGTAACTATTTCAGGAGCGGTAAGTTTAGGTGGCAATATCACTGCTACTGTTTTAAATCAAGAATATCAAATCGTTTCAGTACCTACTGCAAACACATATACTTTTACAGCAACTGCAACCGCCAACGCTAGTGATAGCGGTAATGGTGGTTCAGGGGTTGACGGTGCTTATCAGTTAAATGTTGGTCTAGATGTTTATGTTCCTTCTACGGGTTGGGGTTCTGATTATTGGGGAGCAGGAACTTGGGGTAGTGTCTCTGCTTTAGGTTCTACTAACCAGTTACGTCTTTGGTCGCATGACAATTACGGTGAAGATTTAATAATTAATGCTCGTGGTTCTGGTATTTTTTACTGGGACGAAAGTGAGGGTACTGACGATAGAGCAGTAGCTTTATCTGCTCTTACAGGAGCAAATCTAACACCTACATTAGCACTACAAGTTATGGTTTCGGATGTTGATAGACACGTTATTTGTTTCGGTGCAGATCCTTTAAATGATTCAGGAACCGCTAGAACAGGATCAATAGACCCAATGTTTATTGCGTGGAGTGATCAAGAAAACGTAGTGGAATGGGAACCATTACCAACAAATACGGCAGGCTCTTTTAGATTATCCGCAGGTTCTGCAATAATTGGTGCAGTAAGATCGAGACAAGAAACTTTAGTTTGGACAGATACTTCTCTCTATTCAATGACTTTTGTAGGTCAACCTTTTACTTTTTCAGTTAATTTAGTTAATGAAGGTGTAGGTCTTGTTGGACCTAACGCTATGGTAAACACTCCTAAAGGTGTGTTCTGGATGGATAAAAAAGGGTTCTATACCTACACAGGACAAGTTCAAGAGTTACCGTGTTCGGTAACTGATTATGTTTTTAGCGATATTAACCAAACCCAAAGTTATCAAATATTTGGTTTCGTTAATAAAGCTTTTGATGAAGTTGGCTGGTTTTACTGTTCAGAAGATGAAACAGTTATAGATAAATACGTTACGTATAATTACGAAGAAAATATTTGGATGATCGGAGAACTTTCAAGAACTTGTTGGTTGGATGAGGGTATTTTCCCAGACCCTAAAGCAACTAGTTCTTCAAGTAATGTTGGTTATTTATATAACCATGAATCAGGCGTCGATAACGACGGTGCGGCTATGACTGGTGTGTTTATAGAATCTAGTGATTTTGATTTAGGAGAAGGAGACGAGTATCAATTTATTAGTAAAGTTATTCCTGATATTAAATTTATAGGAGACGCTTCTACAGGAGCCAATGGACAAACATTAGATATTGTATTAAAAAGAAGAAACTATCCTGGAGAAGATTTAACCACAGCAGTAACGGGGGCTTGTACTTCAGTTACCACTAAAATAGATACAAGAGTCAGAGGAAGACAAGCTGTATTAAGACTTCAGTCTAATGATACAGACACAACGGTGATTGGGATGAGTTTTAGAGCAGGAGCTACCCGTATAGAAACTCAACCAGACGGTAAAAGGTAATGGCTAAATTATTAGAAACAAAACTTCCTGTAGCTATAGGACCGATTGAACCTGCGTTATTTAACCGTTTAGTTAGAGTATTAGAATTAAGTTTAAATAAGGTTGATGTAAATTCAACTGTAAATGTTAATGAAACAGAAAGAAATTTAAACCAATTTAATACTGGAGACATTATTTGGAATTTAGCGACCAAACAATTACAACTATGGACAGGAACCGTATGGGTAGATATATACAAGGGCTCAGAAAACGGGGTAGAGGGTATTTCTCAATTAGGACAAGTAAGTGTTTCGACTGGTGGAGATATAACAATAGAACTAGGGGACATAGCTTCTGGCTACGGAACCGAAAGCTGGTACACGTAAGGAGACGCGTTATGGATATGAAAAAACTACAAGAAGAATTAACTTTTGACGAAGGGTGTATCGATAAAATATACCTTGATCATTTAGGCTATCCAACGTTTGGTATTGGTCATTTAATATTAGAAACAGATCCTGAACAGGGACAAGATGTAGATACTCCTGTATCTGAAGAAAGAATAACTGAATGTTTTGAAAAAGACATACAAAACGTTATAAACGATTTAGATAGAAATATTATTTGGTGGAAAGATTTACCTGAAGATTTACAAAGAGTTATGGCAAATATGTGTTTTAATTTAGGCATAACTAGGTTATTAAAATTTAAAAAGTTTTTGGCTGCGATGGAAGAACATAATTGGGATAAAGCAGCAGTTGAAATGTTAGATAGTCGTTGGGCGAAACAAGTTGGTCCAAGGGCAATACGATTAAAAGATAGAGTTTTAGCAGGAGAACATAATGTATGAATACGGTTGTACGGTTGAAAGAGTTGTTGATGGGGACACTATTGATGTTGTTTTGGATCTTGGGTTTGACATTAGGTTTAAGTCTCGTGTTCGTCTATATGGTATTGATACTCCCGAGTCACGTACTCGTGACAAAGATGAGAAGGTTAGAGGAAAAATGGCTTCGGCTTACTTAAAAGAAGCGGTAGACAACGGTACTAAAGTTGTTATAGAAACTAAGTTAAAAGATTCTAGAGGCAAATACGGCAGAGTTTTAGGAAACGTTGTTGTTGACGGAGTAAATATAAACGAAGCTATGATAGAAAACTTTTTAGCCGTAGCTTATT
>Ga0080013_1001891_pt1 | contig 26275 bp, 44 predicted proteins | sample ETNvirenome_6_85_FD_69236 | JGI IMG/M metagenome (GOLD analysis project Ga0080013, IMG submission 69236) | Marine viral communities from the Pacific Ocean - ETNP_6_85 (SPADES assembly) (version 2) | ecosystem: Environmental > Aquatic > Marine > Oceanic | place: Pacific Ocean | collected 2013-06-19
GGGATTGCCTTGGTGGTGTTGTTTCAGATCAACCGTGATGGCTTCAAGGCGGCAGAAAAGAATGGGGGTCGGTACAACCTCACCCATCTTTCTTATGCCAACGAAGCGGAACGATCCTCCGATGTGGTCACTGCTGGATATGTGGATGCCGATCTAATGGAACGCAACCTCGTCAAGTTTATGTGCTTGAAGTCCCGAGACCATCGCCCGTTTGAAGAGTTCTATTCGGGTGTGTTGTGGCCGTGTCGAAGGGTATCCACCCAACATGATGTGACCGTTGAAGTGGCGAAACGAGCGGGCGATGAGTTGGACTTGCTGGCAGACGAATGAGTAATGCGAAGCTGGCCGCCGACCGGATACGAGAAGAAGTTCTCATCTTAGATGTGTTGGTTGCCTACGGGTATGCGGTTCACCCTTCTGGCGGTGACCGGGAACAACAATTCTCGTGTGATTTGCACGGGGATGGGAATGACACCAAACCTTCAGCACGGGTGTATCCGGATTCCGCTTCCTTTTATTGCTTCGCTTGTGGGCGCACACGGGATGCGATCACACTGGTTCGGGAAAAGGAGGGATTAGACTTTTGGCCTGCGGTTCGCGCATTGGAGCAACGCTATGGCTTGAAGCCTTTGAAGTGGGTGCAAGAGAAAAAGACCACACAAGAAGAAGTGGGTGCAGCACTCCAAGTAAAGGTTCCGGTATCAACGGTATTCCAAAGAACCGAGCGGTTCCTCCTTTCTATGTGTAGAGAAAAGTCAGCGGAACGGTGGCAATTGGCCGCCTTATGGGAAGCCCACGACCAAATAGCGACAGCACACTACCGAGAAGGTGTGGGCGATGCGGAAGCCAAGGCACTCTCCTTGCGAGTTTTAGATAAGGCCAAGACCATTCTGGGGGTGGTTAGCTGACCTCTTCGGGTATTGATAGACATCGGGAGGAATGGCGATGTCAGACGGGGAAGTGTTCAGCATTGAAGACATCATTGGCGGGTCTTTGAGTCGCCCGAAGATTGATAAGCTCGACTGGATGAATGAAGTCGAGATGGTGCTCGCTACGGCCGATGACTTGGACACCATTGCGGAAGAGTGCATCGCATCAAAGCTGTTCGCTTTGGATCTCGAAACCACAGGGCTCGACACCCGACCCTTCAAGCATGATGATGGAACCACCTACACCAACAGTAAGATCGTAGGCTACTGCATCGCAGCTACCGCAAACAAGGGGTGGTACATCCCTGTTCGGCATGTGGATACGGAAGCCAATGTTCCCCCGCGACTTGTAGCGGAAATGGTGAAGAAGGTGTGCAATGCCGGGGCGGTGGCGATCTTCCACCATGCGAAGTTTGATCAAGCCTTTCTGGACCACGATGCGTATGGCCCTATCGGCAACTGGTCAGATGCCAATACTTGGGAATGCACCCTCATACTTGCCTACCTTCGCAACTCTCGTGAACGGAACAAGGGACTAAAGGCTCTTTCCAAACGAGACTTGGGAATGGAGATGATTGAACTTCCATCCTTGTTTCCTATTGAAGAGCGGAAAAAGAACCTCAACTTCGGCACTTTGGATCCCACATGGGAACCGTGTGTGTGGTACGCCGCTGCCGATGCGATTTGTACTTTTCGGCTCTATCAGCATTTGGCTCCTTTGGTTCTTGAACGAGATGAGTACGGGAAATCGCAACGCACCATCTACAAGGTGGAAAAGGGATGTTCTTTGGCAACCCGGTGGATGGAAGCCTGTCGTATCTATGTAGATCGGGACAAAGTGGTTGACCTCATCCGACTGGGACAGGTGGAATGGTTTGAGTCCCTGAAAGCGGTCTATGAAGAAGGTGAAGCCCTTCTCGGGCGTTGTGTCAGGCCCGAATGGTTCAAGGTAATGGAAGCTCCTGGGGGGTTCGACCCCCAATGTGTTTCACCTACCTATATGGAAGTACGAGAAGAGGCTGCCCGTTCGGTACAAGAATCAACCGACACCGCTGAGAAATCCGTTCCTGTGTTGACGGATCCAACACGAATGGAGACAGTCGCTTTCCCCCTCATTTACGATGTGACCATCCCTGCGGTGTTGGGGAAGATGCTTCGGGAAATCGGTGTTCAGGGATTGGTGGCTACCGAAAAGTCCGGGCAAGTAAAGACATCCCAAGAAGTGCTCGACCGGGTAATCACAGAATCCGGCTCCCAGTTCCCTTTTATGGGGAAGATCAAGCGCTTCCGAGAAGTGGCTAAAGCACTTTCGACAAACTTGTTCCCCATCATCAATGACACCGAACCCGCCCGTTCACCCGACCAATGTATGTGGATCGGCTTCAATGGAACCAAAGTGGATACAGGCCGGTTTGCCACACCCACACCCCGACAGAAGAAGGGATTCAACGGGCAAACCCGATGGAACCTCCATTCCATCCCCGCTACTTACGACAAGTCCAAACCGGAATGTGTGCGTCGGGTACGGGAATGTATTGCAGCGCGACCAGGACACATCTTGTTCGCCATTGATTATTCTGGTGTTGAGCTCCGGATCGTTACGAACCTTTCCAGGGAACCCAAGTGGTTGGATGAGTTCTTCCGATGCTCAGGTTGCAACCACAGGTTCCCTAAAGGGGTGCTCCCCCCACCTTTCTGTCCCAAGTGTGGGTCCGATAAGATCGGAGACTTGCACAGCTTGACGGCACTTTCCGTATATGGGGAAGGCATCAAGGGAACCCCTGAGTTCAAGCAACGACGGCAAGAAGCCAAGGGTTTGAACTTTGCTATGTGCTACGGGGGAGGCGGTTCTGCGGCACAGCGATCCGTAGGGGTGTCGAAAGAAGAAGGTTGGCGGCTCAAGAAGCAATTCGACAAGGGCTATCGAGGTCTGGTGAAGTGGTGGAAATCCCAACATGCGGAAGCTCGCCGCCAGAAATATGTAACCACAGCCTACGGTCGTAAGTACCCACTCCCAGACATCGATCATGAAATGGGAGGCTTCCGTTCAAAGGCGGAACGAAATGCGGTGAATGGTCCCGTTCAGGGCAGTTCGGCCGACATAATGAAGCTGGCGATGTACTTGCTGTACCGTGAAATCCATAAACGCGGATGGCAAGATGATGTGCTGATGACGATCACCATCCACGATGAATTGGTGTTTGAAATCAAGGAACATCTGGCTGGTGCCGCAATAGATGTGATTGAAGGCTTGATGATCAAGGATGCGGCCACCAAGCTGGGATGGGACATCCCCTTGAAGGTGGACATTGAGTTCGGAAGCAACTGGACGGTTCCAAGGAACCTCACCGAAATGGAAAACAATCAGGGTGGCGGGGCTTGGGATGCGCGCTTGGCTGGGATTTTCCCTGCACGGTATGCCCAATACCTTTCCCACGGTGGAACCCCGATTGGTGATGCACCCCAACCACAAGAAGAGCCCACACCCACACTGGCGCCTACACCCACCGAAACCAGCATAGAGGTCCAAATCCCCCGTTCCAGCGGAGGAAACCATATCTTTCAAGTGGCGAAATCCCGCTTGTCACCGGACTTTGCGGAACGCTTGGCCCGTGTGATCTTGAAGTGCAGGGGTAGAGGAACCGATCTTTTGCGTATTGAAACAGAAGATGGAGAGCCAATCCTGGAAAACCCTATGAAGGTTTCCATCTTGGAATTCCAAATCATTGCCCGCTACGAGGGTCTTTAGGAGAAAAGCATATGAGCAACCAAAACACAGAAGAAAGAATTAGCGGGCTGGAAGCCCAAGGCAAGCAATGTGTACGCGACTTGTCCGTTATGTCCCAGGCGTTGGCCGAAGTCTTGGCTTGGACACAGGAAACCGAAACCAATGGCATCCGACCCGGAACATTGAAGACTGCACACAGCATTGTCCGAATAGGACATCTGAAAACCGAAGCATCCACATTGCGGCTCACCTTGGAAAAGCTGGGGAGTGGTGTTCCATTGTCCAACATCCGGGAAACCCTTGAAAATCGGGTATCCGAAATTGAAACCCAGATCGCTACCCTTGGGGAATCTTGTGAGTCTGCCTGATCTATGGGGTGATTGCTATACACCCGAACATCGTAAATTGGGTAATGCGGAAGAATTCCGCATTACCTTTTGCGATAAGTGTGTGAACCCAGGGTGTCAGAACTCTGCGGCAGCGGGAACAAAGTGGTCTCGCAGGATGGCTTCACAAGAAGAAAACTTGCTGACGAACCCTCGTTTTGCCGACCCCAGAGACCCCAACTTCGCCGACATTCGAAGTGTGGAATGGGAAAATGCCATTCGGCAAGCACTTGCCATAGAAGTGAGCACCCGTAAGGGCGACTGGTCAGTGGCAACCGAAAGTGAAATCGGGCAGGCTGCTGCCGAAATGATTGGCATTGTCCCACCTTCTTTCATTACCCCAGAACCTGACCCACCCGAACCTGTAGAAGAGGAGCCTGAAGAACGACCCCTTACAGCCAAGGAGGTCATTCTTCTGATGCGGGATGCTCGTTCGCTCGAAGAGCTTCAAGGGATTCTTCCAGAAGGGGAAACTCGAAAGAGTGTCTTGCGCGTATTTGAGTCGCGCAAGAAAGCCTTGGCGGAGCCGGATCCTCCGACAGAAGACATTGAGGGAAAGTGGAAAGTGCGCGGGGACACCAAGAAGGATGGTGGCTTTTCCGTATATGAGGTGACCTTATATGGCAGTGGGAAATGGGAATGCACTTGTCCTTCTCGGCAAAACCCTTGCAAGCATGCAATAGACCTTTCGATGCGAATGAATAACGCACCCCCCGAAGCCCCGGTTGAAACCCCCCCTCCCGCACCAAAGCCCCCTAAAGCACCCCCGGCGCGGTTTCGACCTACTCGTAATACAGCCCAACCAGATGAAGGCATCATGGTTGGCGGTGGCCCCGCACCCCCATCTTCGGATTCGTGGGAGCCTAAAAAGAAAACCCCCAAAGACCGCATCATTGGTGTCGGGGGAACAGTGAAATTCGGTTCCAAAGATTGAGGTGAACTATGTGGAAAACAACTACAGCAATGATTGGAGATAACCCCCCAACTGCAACTACAGCCTACGGTGTCCATGTTTTGGATGCACTTCGCGAGCTCCCCGATAACTCAGTGCATGCTGTGATTACGGAACCCCCTACCTGGCAGAAGCGAAGTATTGAAGGCGCAGGCTTCCCCCAACAATGGAAGAGTGTGGTGTATGCCCCTATGAGGGATATGGCACGGATTGCGGTTCCCGAAGGGTCGTACCACTTGGGACACGAAACCAAAGTGCAAGACTACATTGGTCACTTGATGTTGGTCTTCCGGGAAGTCAAACGCGTCTTGCGGAAGGACGGAACCGTATGGGTTCTTGTGAAGGAAGCCCGATCCAGCAATACGGCAACCAGTCAAGCAAATGACATCCCTGCCAAGAACCTTTTCGGATGTCCGTACCGCTTTGCTTTGGCGATGCAAGCTGAAGGGTGGGTTTGGCGGTCCGCTCCTATTTGGCATGAAACCAATCGGCTCCCTAACCACGGAGATCGACCTACGGATGTTCACCATCACTTCTTCTTCGGCGCACACCCAGATAGCGAAGGGGAATACCACTATGATGTGGATTCTATTCGAGAAGCCCACACAAGCCTCCACAACCCACCAGGGAATAAGGATACCGAAGTCTGTGAAGGGTTTGCGCGTCGACCCATCGGGGATGCAGCCTTTCATCCGAAGGGGCGGAACAAACGAAGTGTGTTCTCGGTTCCACACGGCTGTTGGCCTGGGATGCAGGAAGGGCCTTGGCCACGAGATTTGATCGAACCGCTTGTGATGGCTTCTGTACCTATGGGGGGTACAGTGCTTGACCCCTTTGCGGGATCTGGGACGGTGGCTGGAGTGGCATTGGAACAAGGAAAGAACTTCATCGGTATCGACATCAATGCGGAAGCAGAAGATGAGATGTTGCGGAGAATCTACGGAACCCGACCCCCCACAAAGGCTAAGAAGCGTGCCGTACAGACCAACCCGGTGACAGACATGTTTGAGGAGCGACCGTGAACGATTTTGGAGAAGCTATCGAAGGCTTGAAGGAAGTGCTGGACAGCATTCCGGCGGCTTCTGCTGTGTTTGAAGGGCTGGACAGTGGGGATTTGACCGCAGCTCAAGCCTACACACAGCTTGTGGCTCTCCTCCAAGTGAATGGAATCGACTTGAATGATCTTGGAAAGAAGTTCCCTATTGCCATTCCTACTGAAAATGCGGTGCCAATAGTGATGGAAGGGGAAAATGGGCTCCCTATGCTCAACCCCTTGGTGGAAGCTGCCATTGCGGAGCTCGCTTCTATTGATGGTGACGTACCGAGTATGCGAACGGGACCACTACCCGAAAATGCAACTCCGGCACTCCCCGTAGAAACTACTGCAGCCAACCCTGTAATGATTGGGATGATGCTCGAAGAAGCTGCAAAGCAAATTCACAAGGCTATCCAGTTGGCGGTCACCGAAAGGGAAAAGACCATCAAGCTCTTGGAGGCCGAAGCTCAAGAAACCGGGTTGGTTGTGCGCCCAGAAGATTTGCCTGCCCCTATTACGGGAGTAGAACACTATCGGGCAGGGGCGGTTCCAGCCCCTCTGGTAGTCCCACAACCTACGACGAAGGACCTCACCGCCCTTACACCAACCCAGCGGCGAGAGGCGGCACATAGGGCGCTTGCAACCACACAAGGTCGTACATCCCTTGCACCCGTAATCGAACAGATGTTGGTGCGTCGCCTGGAAGGAATGGGAATCACAGCTTCTGTTGGGGAAGTTGTAGACGGGTTGAGTGTGGCTTGGGCAATGCACACCTATGCAGATGATGAAATCCATGAAGACTTCAGCCCTGTGGAAGCGGCGGTTGGATCTTTGGCGGTCAAGATAAAGGGGCATCGTTTGAACGGTCCCATCTTGCTTGCCGTATCCCCCTTTAATGGCACCTCAGATCGCCATTTTGGGTGGGTGACACAGTTTTGTTTGGAGGATTCGCAATGAAGAACACACTCGCAAAAGCACTCGACAAGTCAAACCACCCGTGGTTGGTGGTCTTGATGCCTAAAGTGACCCCAGCCACGATGTGTATGGTTGTGCCGACCGGATCGGTCGGATCCGGTCGGACTTGGCGCACCCCGAAGGGGCAACTGATCACAGTCACAACACCAGGGCGCGGTATCCCGACATCGTCCTTTGAGCTCTTCCTTTGGGGTTGGGGACACAAACTGTCCCCCCAAGAAATGACCCGAAACAAGGAATGGCGAGTGGCTGCATCTTGACCCATTCCCTATGGACATTCCAAGTGGAAGGTGGTGCGGAGTTCCAAACACAGGTCGGGGGAAATCCTAATGTAAAGCATTGCGGTGACTCTTCTGTGTTCCACCTGGTGCTCGAGGATTCTGATGCAAAGCGGTTTGTTCAGATGATGGAGGGCATCGGTTGTACGGTTGTGTGTCGCCAGTCTCGAAAGCAGACCAAGGAACAGGAAGCAGAGCGAGCTTCACTTTTGGGGGTGGGCAAGAAGGATGCGGTGTGGCCGTGTTCCAAGTGTCCGACTTGTTACTGGTTTGATCCCACAGCTATGCAGGTGACCGGAGAGGGGGATCCTTGCGGCTTCAGCGGGTGGCCAGAAGACATGCGGCGGGTATGTTTAGAAAGCACTAAAGCTGTTGATGACTTAGAGGCTTGCCCCCTAAAAAGGATGTGAGATGGACTTCCCCTGGACTGTGATTTTTGAAACCGCTGAAGGCAACATCGGAGCGAAGAACATCCTTGCCCCTTCCATTCCCGAAGAAGCACTCAAGAGAGCAGAAGAAGACCTTACTTACGAAAAGATCCTTGGGATGGTGAAGGGGTCCCATGCAGAAAATGTCTATGGAATTCAAATCCTTCGGAATACAACACACCAGGATCAATTAGCCATTCCTTTCACAGAGGAGGGCCATTTCTCGTGAGGCGGTTCGTATAAGGAACCATGGAAACCAAACTCCCAATGTTGCCGCGGCAATTCCCGTACAAGGGGGACAAGGCTATGGCAGCCTTGTTGAAAGCTTTGGAAACAGGGGCTTTGTCATGGGAAGAGGCTGCTGCTTTCTTCTATATGCCCGGAATGGGGTTTCATAAGTCGGGCTTCTTGTTGGCTGCCCATACGGTTTCTTACCGACAGACGGGACACCATACGATAGCGGTTCCCGCCCATATGCAAGCGGCTCTTGCGGCAACAAGTTTGGGGGGGATCAAGTTTGAAGACCTCAGCCTCCCGCATGCGGCGATGTACTTCACCTTCCCTGACTCAGTGTTCCAACTGTGGGGCGGTCCTCAAACGCGGTGGCATAAGTGTGGCGGCGTGTATGTGAGCTACCATTCAGGAGATCGTACACCGGACTACTATGATGGTTGTGTTCCGGCCCTCGGGCCCAAGGAGAAAGCCAACCATTGCTTGAAGTTTTACTTTTGGGGTGTGGAAAACGAATTGTCTTCCGGTCCCGGTGATGATGCTTCCTTTTGGTTTTCCATTAACTTGAATGAGATGGAAGATAACGATTGGGACTTTGCCACTTACATCGAATGTGTGTTGAGTGACCCCAATCGGGATTCCACACATGACTACTTTACGGAAAATGCTATTCGAAGCGGCTTGGCTACGGATATGAGTTCCCCTGAGACCATAAAGGATGTGCATAAGCTCACCCGACTGGTCTTGAACAGCCTTTTGTATTTGACTTCAGCCGATGCGGTGGTCGAACCTGATCCCGTCGGGCTCGTGCAACAAACGGAATTGAAGAACCTTCGTGCAGCGCTTGGCCGAATGAAGAACAAGAGCAAGGGAAAGGCTCGCCGACTGCAAAGGAAGATCACAGAAATCCCTCCCGATAAGATCCTTTGGATCGGGGGTGCTGATCCTTCTGCCACCCAAACTAAAGCAGGGCAGCCCATCACCTTCATCAAGCAAGGTTCGTGGTGGCCACGTCGAGACCTTCTTCAACATCGCCTTGAAGACTTGGAGACTCAAATAACTACCTTGGAAGGCTTGATGGAGGGTTCAAAAGAATCCCTTGCAAATGCTGAAGGGGTGGAAGATGTTGCCCAAGCTGTTCGAGAGATAGCACTTCAACAGCGATGGATGGGAATGAAGGTGCGGAAGATAGAAGCCCTTCAAGAGAGCTTGGATGCTACCCGCCGATGGGTGCCACCACACCGAAACAAAGGGGGCTGAATGTCCACCAATGACGATGACATTATCGGGAAACCGTTCTTCGCATTAGGACCACACCGCATCAAAACCAAAGGGGAAGACCCCCCGGACTTGGATACCCACCCCGTTGCCTACTTTGAGGCGGTGTGGGGCGAAGAAGTCTACGGCTGGAACGGTGTGATTAGAGATACGGAAGATATGCGCCGTGGTGGTGACGGGGTGGAGTTAGCACCCCCCAGGACGGATTACGAACGGGAAATGCTTGTGCGGCATGTCAGGGCTGTTGCTAATGATATGGCAAGGGTGTTCAATCTTGCTCATATGGTGCGACGAGAGGATGACCTGGAATAAGTTCCGCATCGTCTTCCGTAGTAGTGGTCACTACGACACACGTATCGTAGTGGACTTCGACCGTAAGCAGGGATGGGACGGTGTCCGCATTGATGCCGATGATGGTGGCTTCGTAGTGAACCCCTTCAATCTTCGGAAAGCGAACCTTGTCCCCAATCTTCATCGGGACCAGCCATCACTACCGACATGGTGGTCACGGAGTGCCTTCACAGTGCCCGTATACTTGTAGGTATAGGGGAAGACATCTTCTGCCTTCTTGCCAAGCGCAAGGATGAACCCTTCTTCGTCTTGGAACACGAGTCGACCATCAGGGAGGAATACCCCTGTACCGCAGTGCTCACCCGATGATGTTTCATCGATCTCCAAGACTGCATAGGCTTCAGTGCCATCGGCAAATCGCACAAGACCATTGACCATCACATGTCCGATGGGGCCGGACATCCCTTCCCACTCTTTAAGAACCAGGTAGCGCTTGCGCCCACCCGCAGTGAAGGTTGCTTTCTTGCGCCCACCGAAGTTGATGGTGACTTTGTTGCCTTTGGCGGTTTTGAGATTGGCCATGTTTGCCTCCTTACATCCCATATACGAGGTGCGAATGTAGTTATGGCCTTTGCGGGGGTTGTATTTCCCATTGCACCCGAACATTAGGCACATGCCTATTGTCTCGCAGCTCTGGGTGTGCTTGCACAATGTGTTGTGTCACCGGGCGCAAGTCAAAGTCATCCCCCTTCCGATGTGTGAGGGGGAACGGTGCTTCACATACGGGACAGAAGCCTCGAGCCTTGATGTGTGGGGGTATTTCTTCCATCTTCTTCCTATCGGGGGGCCATAAGATAATACCCAGCTCGTATATGTGGTGAAGAAAGGAGGACATCATGGCTAAAACCGCACGAAAGAACCGCGCTCGAAACGCCCGCCGGGCAAAACGATCCCTTGCGGCTCGTATGCGCGGTGATGCACCCGCCGCAAAGACGGGGAACCCTCTGGTAGTGGCTATGCACGCTCGCTACCGCAACACCACCCTCACCGAGCGTTGTGCTCGCCGAGAAGCTTCTAAGAAGGCTTGTCGGGGTAAGGTCAAGTATGATTAAGCCGCTATCCAAACGCCCCTTGGCGTTCATCGATACCGAAACGACAGGTCTCAACCCACAGATCCACGAAGTGATTGAAGTCGCCATCGTCAAGGAATACCCTGATGGTCGGGTCGAGAAGTATCAAACACTGATCCGTCCCAAGGACATCGAAGCAGCCCACCCAAAGGCATTAGAAATCAATGGGTATGGCAAGGCTCCCGAACGATGGGAAGATGCCCCCTACATTGAACATGTGGCAAAGGAGATCGCAACTCGCCTCAAAGGGTGTGTGATCATCGGTCACAATGTCGGCTTCGACTTGAAGTTCCTACAGTCCGATTTCGACCGTGAAGGGTTGAAGTACCGCTTGCCCTACCACAAGGTAGACACCGTCACCCTTGCTTACGAACACCTTGTCCCTTGCGGTCTGGAATCGCTTTCTATGGACAAGATCCGAAAGTTCTTGGGCTGGAGTATGACAGATGCCCACACCGCTATGAAGGATGCCGAAGACGCACGGCGCCTCTACCGACTATTGCATCGGTGCGGAAAGGTTGCGCGGTTCATCATCCGATGGGGTGCGAAGCGACGCGCTACCCAAGAAGCTCGATGAGTTCTGCCTTCTTCAGCTTGGAATAACCCTTTCGTCCCTGTTCCTTGGCGAGAGCCTTCAGGGCAGCAACCGACATCGTTGTGTAGTCGGGACCCGCAGGGACTTCTTCGGTTGGTCCTGTTTGATAGTGTTCTTGTGCTGTTGACCAGTTGGGGGGTCCAGGATGAGCGACAAGACGTTCCGCCAGCTTCAACCGGGTGGATGCTCGATCCAAGGTTGGTTGACGGTATCGGGCTCCTGAGGCGTGCCGTTTGGCTACCTTCTTCGCAACTCGCAAACGCATAGCAACTCCTATTGGGGTGAATAGAAGTAACTATACCGAAAGAGGGGGGTGAAGACCCCCGCTTCAATCAATCACCGGTTCCGTTAGCCTTCGGGCTGATCTTCATGGCACCGCGAGCAGTTCCACCACCGAAGGTGGTAGTAGCGGCTGCCCCGCCGGAAGCCATAAGGTTACCCGTTACACGAGCTCCGTTCGTTCCGGTTGAACTGGCGAAGGCACAAGCACGACCTTGACGGCCACCATTCCGGGAACCTCCGAAACCTCGCATGACTCTAAGATAGGGGGGAATGGGTTGGTATTCACTTGTGGTGCTGCGGGCCATGGGGTTCTCCTGAAAGGGGGGTTCTTTTCATAAAGGGTTGGGTATAAACCTTTTACCGAACGAGAAGGGTGTGCAATGAACCGAAAACAACGTCGACATATGAAAAGCCAAGAGCGGAAGCGGAAGAAGAAGATGCGCACCGTGGAAAAGAAGATGGGAACTGACTTTGAGAAGGTGACCCAAGTGGCCGCTCGCATTGAAGGGATTCAAAGTTCCTTGAAAACGATGTATCAAGCGGTACAGGAAATCCCCTTGGAAGAACTTGATCGAGGGAAAATGTTGGAAAACATGGAAGCGTGCAATGTTCAACTGCAAGAAATCCGTTCGGAAGGGTCTACGATGGGACCCGCAGTCCAGGCTGCATTGGAAGAAGCACTTGAAAAGTCTACTGCTGCGGTGGCAGAGCTTGAGAAACTGTTGATAGTGGAAGAAGAATGACCGAAGAAGAAAAGAGAGGGTTTGCTATCGAAGTGGTAGAAGGGTTGGCCCACATTGCAAAGCAGTACCGCTGCGAAACCCGATCCGAAGTACCAATGAGTGTTCACTTCATTCGCTTCCCCGAACAATCCGACTTACGCCCGGAAGTCATTCCCGTAGACCCCACCAGGTTGGGGGATGATAAAGAAACGATGGCACTCAGTATTCGGTTGATGGTTCAGATGCTTGGTGCGCGATACGTCATTATGGTGAACGAAGCGTGGGCATCTTATCAGGACTCCACGGACGAGCTCGAAGCTTTGGAAACTTGGACGGCTGCAGGTAAATCCTTGGAACACTTCCCAGGGCGAAAGGAAGTCCTCATGGTTTCATTAGATGGGCCTGATGTGAGCTTGATGTTTTCCGGCATCATTCAAGAAGACGGTTCCGCAAGCACTCTTGAACGTATGGAAGGACTGGAAACCCACGGCAGGTTGGCTAACTTGTCCTACCCACAGGCTACCAAGGGCTCTGAAGTTTGGAACTAACCGCTTCAGTTTACCATTGTGGGGTAAGGGTTTAGGTTAGGGGGGTCAAAGTTTCCCTCTCCGGGGTATTTATATGGGGAGGTGACCAGATGACCCGAAAACTAAAACCCATAGACATTCTCGTAGAAGAGCATATCGCAAAAGGGGTACTGGCTCTTCCGGCGTATGCCCCAGACGGTACTTTGACTACGGTAGGGGAAACCGTCACACTGGCTGCACAGTTGCTCGAGAGTGCCAACAAAGCATTGGCAGACAACCCTTTGTGTGATGTTGCGGCACAGTTCCTTATGAAAGAAATGAAGCGAAGGGGGAGCCCTTCGTTTGTAGTGGATGCCAATTGCCATGTGCTCTTGCATATTGAATACACTCAAGGCAGCACCACCAATGAAGCCACCTCCGATCCGCTCCCTTCTTTGAAGGACCTGCGCGAGAAGGCTGCCCTTTTAGGGGTGGACATCACAGACTTGGGGCGGCAGAAGCGAGCCATCTTGGAACGATTGGAACAACAGTCTCGTTAGAATCTCTATTGACAGTCATAGTCGGAGGTTCGAATGTCGAACAACTATGGCTACTGGGCTTGGGGTCCTAATCGGTGCGCACTACAAGGTGGGGCATCTACGGTTGTCACCACACCGGATGGTCGGAAAGTCACCCAAAAATACCAGGGTAACCCCGCCGTAGTTCCCGATGAATACATCCTGAACGCTCTGAGTCGTTCCCCACAAGCCCGCTCCGACTTTACACGGCTGTTCCCTACATTGGATGCCGTTTCTCAAGAACGGCTTACCGAGCTGGTCAATAAGAACAGAACCAGAGCGGGGCTTCGTGTCAGTCCGCAGACCCTTAACGACAACATTCAGCGCAAGGAAGTACGGGCTGGGGTTCATGTTCGAGCCGGAGGGAGACCCGGCATTGTAGCGGAAAAATAGTGTCCGAGAAGCTACCACTACAATCGAAGAAGTTCGCAGCGTTTCTGATTTCAGAAGTGTCGTGGAAAGTCATTATCTTAGTTTGTGTGGTGAAGCTCATTCAAGAATCTGAGCAAGCCGTCAGCTTGCACACCATTATGCTCACTTCCGTTATCATCGCCGGTTTCATTGAGGCTGGGTATATCGGAGGTCAGGCGTGGCTTGACCGTTATGTGAAAGTTGCACAGATAACTACGGGGAATGGGAAAACTGCCCAATCCATCCCTAAAAAATCAAAAGGGCACGAGGAGTAGATCATGGGACGAGGAATTCCAGCAGCCCTCTTGGGCCGTAAGTTGAAAAAAGGCGCACATTCCAACCGGAAGGATGGGGGGGTTGTACCGAAAGCCGCTGCACCGAAAGCTGCCGCACCGAATGCCGCACCGAAAGCCGCACCCGCACCAAAAGCCGCACCCGCACCAAAAGCCGCCAAGCCTGCCGTGTCGATGGAAAACACCAAAACAGAGCTCGTTACTGTTGCAGAAGACCTTGGTTTAGAAACCAAGGGATTGACCAAAGCACAGCTTATTGCGGCTATTGAAGCAGCCTGAAAGTGTGCTTAAAGGTTTCCATGTTCTCTCCCGACCGAGGATACGGTTTCGTATCTGGGGGTGCGGAAGAGGTGTTCTTCTATGTGGATTCCTTTGAGCGAATGGTTCCTGGCGGTCCCCCACCTTTGTTGGGGGAGCTTGTAGAAGTGGAAGGGATTGAACCTTCCACTAAGGGTGCGCCAAGGGCTTCTGTTGTGCGTCGCATTGAAGCACCAAAAAGTGTGGGTGGGGTGATCCGCACCTTTGATGTCCGAGGGGGGTGGGGGTTCATTGTCGGTCCCGATGGTGTCGAATACTTCCTCCATCGCAGTGACATCCATGACGGAAAGATGCCCATCAAAGGCGGGAGGGTGCGCTTCTACCCTTGCACCAAGAAAGGCAAGCCCCGAGCCTGCCATGTGGTTCTTGAAGGGTAGTGTGTTCAAAACGGGAGCAAAAAATGCCAACAGGACCATTCGGAATTCATAGGGGATACACCCCTATGTCAGACATTGAACGAGAAGTCGTTTCACGCCTGGTAGATGCAGGGGATTTGGAAGTCCACATCAAAGGATGGGGAATTGTTCACCAGCCTCGAGTGATCATCGGTGATCTTCGGATTGGGATTCACTTCCGTATGGATTTCGATAAGCCGGAAGTTCCGGTGCCAGTCCATTACTTCGATATGGAACTCAAAACCGGCTCCGGGCTCAAGCTGTTCAGTGAACGCCAATCCGTCCTATACAACAACCGTCCTATTCAAATCGCTGCGGGGGTGTACTTCGATATGGTTTGGGAAATCGCAGTCAATGCGATGGATCCCAAAATTGTGAAGATGATCAAACCGGGAGCTCGTGGGTTGACCTCTTCCAACTTTGATAAGGATACCGGGGATCTGACAATGTTTGGTAACCGCACAGGGTTGAACAGCGAAGACAAGAAGCAAATCCGCAAGATCCGACTCCATGAAGAATGGAGTCGTAAGGACGATCAAAAGCAACGGGAAAGAGCCACCCAAATGGAAGCGGATGCGGTTAAACAAGGCAAGATCAAAAAGACTTGAAGTGTGCAACTACGACTACCATCCCAACCATCCTTGGTATCAAGGAAAATGGAACCCTACGGCCAAGACACCCGAAAGGGGTAAGTGCGACGACGGTGTGAAGGTCGTTGATAGTCAGGCGGTGGATGGGAGGATGTGTAGGAAGGGTGGTCTGCGCAACACAGTAGATTGTCAATGCGTTCCACCCCATGTTTCATGGGCGACATTGACATAGCCTCATCCTCATTTCGAGGGTGGGGCTTTACCTTTTAAGGGCGCACCCATCGCATACAGGCAGCCAAACTCCTCGTTCGACCCATAGGCGAGCTTGAGTGGCGGGTCTGGAACAAGACCCCCAATCGCAAGTGACCCCCGGTCGAGTGCGAATGGTATGGAGCGGTGCTCTTTGGGGCTCAATTGCCGTAGCCATCGGCCGCCCAACCACCACCCTTCAATGAAAACGAAGTGCGGGAAATCTGCTTCTTGCACTCCTTGGTTTGACACTTAGGACATTCCTGTGGTTTGTCCGCTTCCTTATGACCCAGAAGGCGCTCAAATTCTTTTGAGCACTTTGGGCATTTGTATTCATACAGGGGCATTTCCTATCCTCCGGGGGTGCCTCACCATACCCATTGGGTAGTGTGCAGAAGGTTGTTACGGAGGATTTATGAACCGGGAGCATAATGTTTGAGACCAGGGATCTGAAGTTGGAAGTTCGAGCTTGGGTGTTGGCCCAACCGCAATGTCCTTCCCGAAAGGAAGTGAAGAAGCACTTTCCGGAATGCCCCCTCAAACACATCCGGGCTGCAATCCAGTCGCGTAGAGACCAGGGAGAACCAAAGTGATGTTTCAAACCAAGGAAACGGTAGTCCGTCCGGATTGGAAGATTGTGATCCCCGTAGTAGTGGTCGGACTCGTAGTATTTTTTATCGCTGGAGTGATGTAATGGGTGCAAAGGAAATTCGATTTGATGCAGAGGCAAGAGCCGCTATTTTACGCGGTGTGAACATTCTGGCGAACGCTGTGAAGGTCACACTCGGCCCAAAGGGACGAAATGTCGTTTTGGAAAAGGGTTGGGGTGCTCCTACGATCACCAAGGATGGTGTTTCGGTAGCGAAGGAGATCGAACTTCAGGACAAGTTCGAGAATATGGGCGCACAGATGCTCAAAGAGGTCGCCAGCAAAACCAATGATGTCGCTGGGGATGGCACCACTACCGCTACTGTGTTGGGCCAAGCCATCTTTCAAGCTGGCTACAAGCTGGTGACCGCAGGACACAACCCAATGAGCCTGAAACGCGGCATCGATAAAGCCGTCGTAGCATTGGTTAAAGAGCTTCAAGCCAACAGTCGCCCCATTACCGACACCAAGGGCATCGCCCAAGTGGGTTCCATCTCTGCGAACAATGAAGAAGCCATTGGCAGCATCATCGCAGATGCTATGGAAAAGGTTGGTAAGGATGGTGTGATCACCATCGAAGAAGGCAGCTCCCTGGAAACCACACTCGAAGTGGTAGAAGGGATGCAATTCGAACGCGGCTACTTGTCCCCCTACTTCGCCACCAGTGAAGAACGGATGGAAGCAGTGTTGGAACGCCCCCTCATTTTGTTCCACGAAAAAGCCTTGTCCGGTATCGACCCGTTGCTCCCTATTCTGGAAAAGGTGGCGACCAACAAGCGAAACCTGCTCATCGTCGCAGAAGATGTGAACAGTGATGCCTTGGCCACATTGGTTAGAAATAAGATGCGCGGCACTTTGATGTCCGTGGCAGTCAAAGCACCCGGATTCGGGGATCGCCGAAAGGGGTTGCTTGAAGATATGGCGATCCTTACAGGGGGCAAGGTTATTTCACCTGAGCTCGGGGTAAAGCTTGAAGACCTCGAGTTGGAAGACCTGGGAACTTGTTCTTCTGTGATCGTGGGCAAAAGCAGCACCACGATTATTGGTGGTGCAGGAACAGACGAAGCCATCCAACACCGCATGTCGGTCTTGAAGGGTCACATCGGGAGTTCCACTTCTGAATACGACATCGAGAAGCTGCAAGAGCGTCTTGCTAAACTTGTGGGAGGAGTAGCGGTCATTCATGTGGGTGCTGCTACCGAAACCGAAATGAAGGAAAAGAAGGCTCGCGTTGAAGATGCGTTGAATGCCACCCGAGCCGCCGTAGAAGAAGGCATCCTTCCGGGTGGGGGTGTGGCTTATGTGCGCAGCCTCCATGTATTAGATTCGTTGGAAGTGAAGCAGGAAGAACAGTTTGGTGTGTCTATTGTTCGGGAAGCGGTAATGGCTCCCCTTATGCACATCGCCCACAATGCAGGTATCAACGGTGAACTTGTCATCGATAAAGTGATGTCCCACGACAAGGATGTGGGCTTCAATGCCGCTTCCGGTGTCTATGAGAATATGATTGAAGCAGGTGTGGTAGACCCGACCAAGGTCACACGGTCGGCCCTTCAGAATGCGGCTTCCGTAGCGGGCTTGATGCTCACTACGGAGTGTGCCATTGCGGATATGGCTGAATGATTTAGGCCCCCCAATAAGGAACGGTTTCGGTAAACCTCCTATCCCCCACTTCGGTAGGGTCTCAATAGGGGTTTCTATGCAAGAAGCCTTTCTCTTCCAGGAGCCAATTATGTCGGACCAAACTGCAGCCTCTAAACTTGATCAAGGTTCCCACCTTCCCGGTGATGAGGATCGAGACTTCAAATCATTTGCTGATGAAGGCTACGACCCAGGAAAGGTTGTTCCCGGCGGATACGACCCAGGACATGTTGTGAAGGGTTCCCTTCGAAGCGAGTTGATTCGTGTCGCTGTGGCTATGCCCAAGGGTTCTTCAGACCGTTTAGCTCTCCTCGAGCTCATCAACGGTGGAGACCCCGGAACCAGAATGGTGGAAGCGCGAGTGGCAGCCGAAAAGGAAGCCAAACTCCGTGCGGACACCATCCGATTGGCACACCGTTTGCCCAAGGGTTCGAACGAACGCAAGGCTCTTCTCGCCACCTTGAAGGAAGCCGGCTGCGATTCCCCGAAGCTTCCCGATGCTCTAAAGGAACAATGCAAGAAGAAGGAAGAAGAGGGCAAGAAGAACGACGAAAAGGAAGAGAAGAAGGCTGGCGAAGAAGCCGCTCAAGAAGAAGAAGCCGCACAGCCCGGTCGAGTTCGCAAACAAGACCAGCCCAAGTCGCTCAAACAACGTCTGAACCCCACCAAGCTGAGCCCCAAGAAGGCCGCTCTGGTTCGTCTCGCTAAGACGATGGAAAAGGGTTCGACCGAACGCAAGGCCATCCTCGAACTCGCTGCAGGTTGTGATTCCCCCAAGCTTCCCGATGCTCTAAAGGAGCAGTGTAAGAAGAAGGAAGAAGAAGGTAAGAAGAAGGAAGACAAGAAGGCCAAGGTCAAGACCGACGATGAGTGTATGAAGAAGTTCCAGGATAAGGACGGTTCATTCAAAGGCGGAAAGGGTCAAGCCTTCAAGAACTGTGTCAAAGGCTTCGAAGAGTGTGCGACTGGTGTAACGGATGCCGCAGGGCTTTGTGCCACCATCGGACGTGAACACGGCAAGATGGCTTCGGCTGATGCCAAGACCGCAGCTCGTAACGCTTTCCAAGCTGCAAGGGCGCAAGGCGAAAGCCACGAAGTCGCACTCCTCGCCGGCAAGATGGCGATGCGTATTCGAGGCGAATAATGTCTATGGAAAGTCGCATTGCCCAACGTTGGGCCGGAACCGAAAAGACCAGCCGCTTGTTGAAGCGCCACATCAAGATTCTGGAAAAGCATCTTGATAGTCGCAATTTAGATGGCTGGGAACAAATCGACTACGACAGTTTGCCCCCACAAGTTCGCAGGGACTTGGACCGTGTGAAAGCAGGGGAATCCCTGTGGTCGGATGTGAACCGTTGGATCGACGACTACATGAACGACAAGCGTTACCGGCGTGCTTCTGAAAAGACAGCCCTGGTCAAGACCAAGAACAAGCGCATCTTCCTCGACCTTCGAGGTGGCACCTTGATTCTCGACTTCCGGGGCGACACCGGTATGCGAAGTCTGGATCCCAAGAAGCTCCAGAACATATACCGAGACTTCTTTATTGATGTAGTGAACACCGAAAAGAATGTGGATTTGCCTTCCACGAGTAAGGGGCATTCTTCTATTGAAGTCTACAAGAACGAACTCGGCTTCCATGTCCAACGCTGGTACAAGTGGGACGGCATCGCTGAACAGCTTGGTTGGGATTTCGATGCCAGTGGTGAAGAGTATTCCACAGGAGACCTTGTACGTGCCCTCGCCGATGCTCTTTCAGGAGCGGGCTGGAAGGTCACTCCAGCATGAGGGGCAGCCATACCACCCGCAAGCGGCCGGTATGGCGAAGCGACTTGCTAAAGCAAGCGGCTGAACTGTGCGATGAGCACCCGATGCTCGTACCTTCATTGGCAGAGTTCGCATCCTGTTGCCGAAAGCTGGGCGGCAGACAGCTCTACAGAGGACTTGTGCGCGTAGCGTACGAAGACAAAACAGACGGGCATCTTGCGCTCCAAACCCTTGTGGCCCCTTCAAATGAAACTGAACGCGGAGCCTTCATTGCGGTTCGGGGGACACTATGAGTGAGAGAACTACCGTAGACCTTATGAAACCAGCCAACCTGATCATCGGAGCAATCTTGATGATAGGTGCCGGATCTGCCGGATCGATGCTCGGGATCACTATTGAACCAGAAGAAACAACTTTGATGCGCGTTGAATCTGCCAAGCAAGCAGTTACAATCGAAGGGTTGGAGCAACGCGTAGCACTACTGGAAGAGGTAGTCGCAGAATGCCGCAGGATGGTAACCCTTTGCACAACCAGCCCATCTTCAACGGAGGTGCCCCAATGAAACCCTGTGGCCCAATGAAATGCACATGGTCATGCATCCGACGCCATTCCCTTCGCAAGTGTCACTTGAAACAATGGGTGTGGATCATAGTCGCCACGGGTGTGCTGATGGTGGGAAGAGTTGCCGTTGGCAACGAGCCCAATGACGAGGCGGAACTCCGGATATTAGTAGAACAAATGCAAGCCTACGGGGAACCTACGGGGGATCCGCAGCACCCCACACCACGAGAAAGGTCACTGGAAGCAGACTTGGCGGTGATGCACGACCGCGCAGTAACGGCCGAAGCGGCCTTGGCTACTTGCCAAGCTGAAGTGACAACCTTGAAGGAAGCACCGTGAAACGGAAATCCGCGATACGAGTAGCCCGAAGATTCAAAGCCGCTTCCGCCTGGGATTCCATTGTAAGCAAAGCATACAAACAGGTTCTGGACATAAAGAACTCTGTGGCACCTGCGATCAAGAAGATTGAAGATGCCCGAGACCGTGCATTGGAAAAAGTATTCGCCAAGCTCCTGACCGAATCGTTTATGGAGCACGCACAGGTGAAACCCCGGATCAAGAAGTTGCACATCTGGGAACAGACCGCCGACTACGAGACGTACAAAGAGTTCGTATGTGATGTCGAGCTCGAGGTCCCATCCGCCGTTATGGGCAGGGACGGTGAGATTGATGTAGTGACAAAAGAAGAAATCGAAAAAGCCACAGATGAATGGACATACACTGCAACGGTACAAATCCAAGTAGGTAAGCGAACCACTTCCGTTAAAATGGAAGATGCGCGAATCCATATATGAAACCGTATATTGCCCTCAACACCCCGAAGTTCATCGACTTCCTTGAATACTTTTCCCCATTGGGAAAGGGTGGGGATGGTAAACCCGGCATCGCCAACATCACACTGGCGCCGTTCATCCTATCGTGGGAACCGATGTCCGAAGGGACCGAGACCCACGAAGGCATCCATGTTCTTCAACAATATGAATGTGGGGTCGTAGGTGGGCTTGTAGCTGTTCCTGCAGCCTTAATGTTAGGTGCAGGGTGGTGGAGCATTCTTATAGCCTTGGTGGGCTTCCTACCGTTCATAGGATGGTTCTATTGGATCTACTTCATCACTTGGGGCTTCTGGTCATTGAAGGTCAAGTCGAAGGAAACTGATGAAGACCCCTTTGAGGATATGACCGATGGTCAAAAGGGCTACTACCTCATCCCATTTGAGCGAGAAGCGTACTTGTACGATCAAGACGGCTTTGAATACTTCAAGAAGCGGAAGCTGTTTGCTTGGCTCCGCATCGCAAAAGCGGAAGCCGAACGAAAGGGTGCGGAAAGGTCGGAACGTCTCTACAACACATACAAAAGCAATCACAAGTTCGGAAACATTGTGACCACTGAAGAAGTGTCCTGATGCCGCTGTACACATTGACGAACAAGGACACAGGAAAGACAGTGGAAGTCCTTCGATCCGAAGAAGAGCGAGACGAACCCTACACAAATCCCGATGACGGGTTGACCTATCATCGGGCAGGGGTTGAATTAGCAAGCCCGCATCAACATGTTGAATTTATCGGGTTGAAGCAAAAGGACGGCACCTTCACACGAGAAGAAGATCGATAGGGTCTATGCCGCCTTATCCGCAACCATAGCAGCGTTCTCTGCAAGTGCTTCTTCTACCGTAACCCCGCCGCTTTCCACACCGCAGAACAAGACACCGTTATGGGTCCATTCGTAGTTGCGTTGGGGGCGAGCATCATCCCCTTCAAGGGCGTACCAAAGTCCAACGGTGGCACCTTGGGAAAGGCAGTATTCTTCCGCATTATGCAGAATGATGCTGCAATAGGTGTCGTGTACCGACAGGCTAAGAGAAGCACCTTTGGGCAGAAGGGCTCGAATAGAATTTACGATTGAAAGTATGGTCGTTTCCATAACAGATCTCCAGAGATGGGGTGGGTTTCAAGACCTATACGAACCACCTCCAGAAGAATGGCCTTCTAAATAAAGTATTGCGGGTATTATTCGGGACACCTTTTCGCAGGAGCCCCCATGCCCACACCTACCTATGTGGAATACATCTGGATTGATGGAACCACACCCACCCAAAATGTCCGATCCAAAACCAAAATCTTGTGGGATGCGGAAACCCTTCCGAAGTCTCATACGGATTTGCCTGAGTGGGGTTTTGACGGGAGCTCGACTGGGCAAGCTGATGGTGGGTATTCCGATTGCCACCTCACTCCTGTAAGGGTGCTACCGGATCCAATCCGAGGTGGTGATCACTTGTTAGCCTTGTGCGAAGTGATGATGCCGGACGGGGTGACCCCACATCCCACCAACAAGCGTGCGCTACTACGGCAAGAGCTTAAAGCGGGAAGCCACGAAGGGTCTTGGTTCGGCTTTGAGCAAGAACACACCTTGTTCTTGGGAAGCAGACCCCTTGGATTCGGTGAAGACCGCCGCTACCCGCCTGCACAGGGTCCATACTACTGCGGTGTCGGTGCGGACCAGGTTTCAGGAAGAGATGTCATTGAAGAACACATGAAGGTTTGTACGGAAGCAGGGATTCACATGAGCGGAATCAATGCGGAGGTGATGCCGGGACAATGGGAATTCCAAGTGGGACCCCTTGAAGCTCTCGAAGGTTCTGACCATTTGTGGTTAGCTCGATACTTGCTGTACCGGGTTGCCGAAGCATTCGAGGTGAACTCGACCCTTGATCCCAAGCCCGTACCTGGAGACTGGAACGGTGCTGGGATGCACACCAACTTTTCCACTGCGGCTATGCGAAATGAAGGTGGTGGCGCACACATCGAAGCATGGTGTGAAGCTGCGAGCACTCGCATTTCCGAACATCTGAACGCTTATGGGGATGGCATCGAGATGCGCTTGACGGGGAAACACGAGACTTGTTCCTATCAAGAGTTCAAGTACGGCGTTTCTGACCGTACTGCGAGCATTCGGATTCCGATGGCTACGGCACGAGATAACAAGGGATACCTTGAAGATCGTCGTCCAAATGCGAACGCTTGTCCCTACGAAGTAGCCAGGGTGATGTTGGAAACAGCTCGGGTCGCCACAGGGGAGGATCTTGCGAAGGGGAGACCTCGCCGCAGGATGCGCCGTATTAGTTAGTAGGAGGTGTCGTTATGGAAGGTAGTGCAGGAGAAAAGGATTTCATCCTTGAATACACTCGTAGCCAGTTGGTGAAGTGGGCAAACCACTTAGTCACAGAAGGTTGTCTCCCAGACAAAGTTCCATCCTTGTACTTGGAAGTAGCCCTGAGCAAAGGGTGGCTCACCAAGAAGGAACCCCGGAGGCTCACCGCTAAAGGGTTCAAAACCGCTGCGTCTTTCCTCAGGCGATAAAGCCTACCCACTTGGGCAAGTGGGTAGGCCGGGAAGCTGGACGTCTTTACTCGTCCGCCTCTCCTGTATCGCCCGATTCTCCGGTCTCGCCGCTTTCGCCGCTGTCTCCGGAATCGCCTTCTTCACCGCTATCTGCAGTGTCAACGGCGGCTGAAGTATCTTCAGCACCAGTATCTTCATCTTTGTCGCCACAGGCGACCGTAAAGGCCAGGATGGCCATAAGGAACCAACGCATGTCTCCTCCCGCGTATTGGGTTCAAATGAGGGACGTATCGACAATCAACCGAAACCGCTAATAGCGTTCAGTCTTTGATGCGCGGGTCTTCCGTACCCAACCCCCGACACCACTTTGAATCTTCAGGTGTCCAATGGCAACGGGCTGTGCTTCGTTTGCCCTTCTTCAGAGCTCGTTCAGCTTTGAGTGCTTCCGAACGGTTGGCATAGGGACCGAAGATAGCTCGCAACTGCCAAGGACGATGCTTGCTCGTATAGCGACCACCACCCTTGATTTCCCCATTGTGCTGGCGCAAACGCCGCTTAGGGTCAGTGGTCATCCCAACATAGTGGAATCCCGGTAGGGGCTTCCCGCGCTTACCGATACGAACTTGTTGGCTCTGAATGACATAAACCCAATAGGGGTTTCCCGTCATTGGAGGCTATGCCATTCAAGTGTGGCGTTTCTAACCACTCGCAACACCCGACCGATTTGCCCGGTTGTCTTATTGGTGTCTGCGGCAATCTCCCCGCGACGCTTACCGTTTAACAACTCGATAGCACATTGAACTACGAAGTCGGGGTCTGCATGTTCGAGCTCTCTTGCTCGGCGGTAGATGAAATCCGTAAGGTCTTGTGTGGCGGTTGTGAAGGCAACGGTATCCAGTTGGGTGGCTTCAGTGACCGCTAAATCGGATTCTGCGACATCGATAACGGCACCAGGTTCCCTGAGGGATGGCACACCGAACACTTCATGCCTGCGTCGGCGCGAGTGTTTACGGTGGTAGTTGGCAACCCTGCCCGCACACACCATATGAACATAGTGGCCAAAAGAGGACTTTGTGGCATCAAACGGGCATTTGCCGTTGTTACGCACCAAGATGCCTTTGTAGACTTCTTGAAGGACTTCATCAGGATCGTAGCCCATCCTTACGACCTTACGACCGAACCCTGCATAGAACAGCTTTCGAACTTCATGTCCTCGAGCTTGCAGGTCAATCCCCAAAGGCTTGATAAGGGATACCGAAAGGTGTTCCCCCAGTGCTTTGTTGGGTTTAGCCAAGTTGCCTACGGCAACGGAGATGTCTTCGCGGAATAGCATCAACGCATCGCATGAAGGATTGCTCCTTCTACGACGAGACGCATGGCGACCCACCTTAAAGTAACGGTCAAAGGTCAAGTGGGGGTCTTTCGCACCCTCCACTACGATGGGGGAACCGTTCACCAAGGCCAAAATCGTTTGGCGGGCAGAAGGGTAAGAAACCGTTCCCCCCATATCCATCGGCCAATGGACCTCAAAGCCCTGTGTTTGGCGCACTACTTTATGGTTTCCGTGTTCCCACCTTGCGTAATAAGTTTCTGTTCCACAATCCACTATCAGCAACCTCCCAAAGATCAACTTTCACAAGCACTTATGTATCACAAGCGGGTAAAAATGCACATTTGCCAAACCCACTCAGGGGAGGCAAAAAGTCTTGTCTAAGACAATACCTAACGCACAGGCTCGGTGAACCCTCTATATCAATAGGAGGGAAAGAGGAAACCTAATGTCTCCAAACCCCGCTAATGTCGCCATTCGCTATGCGGCGCAAAAGCATTCCAGCTTAGATAGGGAAGCCGCCATGAAAGAGTGGTTGGCTTGGATGGCACAACCTCTTTCGATTCTTGCGAAAAAATACCGAGACCTGGTTTTCGGTCCCTTGGACGATCTGACAGACGAGATCTTCCGGGATCTCGCCCCCGACCTGGTGAAGGCCATTGGGGAAGAAGAAATCGATGAAGATGTCGAAGAATTCCTTTCGGGAGCTCGAGAAGGTCGGTTTGAACACTTGAAAGGTTGGACGGCAGAAGACCCTGAGTTGGGGGAAACCGATGACTACTACGCCGGCTACAAGTGGGGGTGGGAAAACGCCTTCAAGTGGAACGGGAAAGCACTCCCTGCCGATGTGAAGCGAAAGGTAGTTCAGGAACAAATCCAAGAGTTCAAGAAAGAAATCACTGAGCAAGTAGTGATCAAGGGGTTGGAATCCGCTTGGAAAGCGGTGAACCCCCGAGAAATCTTCAAGACGGTAATGCGTGCCGTAAAGCAACACGGCTGGAAAGTCGGGCTTATCTACGCAGTGGGTGAGATAATCGAGAACATCGTTATCCCTGCTGCATTGACCGTTATTACCGGAGCACCCGTTCCACCTGGTTCTTTTGCGTGGCTCCCCCTCAACGATGTTGTGTTCGCAGCTATCGTCAAGAGACTCGGGGGCGCACCCATTGATGATTTCGAAGAAGATGGGCACTTGGACTGGTATGAAGCCAAATTCGGACCCGTAAGGTTGGCTTCTTGTGGTGAAGTGGCAGCCCGATATAGGAGTACCACATGAATGTTAATCAACTGGCCCTGGAGCTGGAAGAAATCATAGCCGGCCACGATCAGCATCTAAGTGAGGCATCACAATTTGGGATGCGATCTGCTTCCGTAAAGAACTTGATGCCTTATGAAGAAGCCAAGAAGAT
>Ga0080013_1001892_pt1 | contig 26256 bp, 37 predicted proteins | sample ETNvirenome_6_85_FD_69236 | JGI IMG/M metagenome (GOLD analysis project Ga0080013, IMG submission 69236) | Marine viral communities from the Pacific Ocean - ETNP_6_85 (SPADES assembly) (version 2) | ecosystem: Environmental > Aquatic > Marine > Oceanic | place: Pacific Ocean | collected 2013-06-19
TCATCAATCAGCATCCGTTGGCGTTCAGCAAATGATTGAAAGCTCGGTGCAATCGGATCGGGATATGGTGCATAATTTCCGTTTGCCATTATAGTTTTCCTATTATTTCGTTTATTTTGGCGGCTAATGTTGAAAGGTCGTCAGTAGTAGTATTACTCACAGAAGTATCAAGTATATCTCCGTTTGCTGATCCACTTGTGTTGTCAACTATTTTTGTTATACCGGTGCGGCCTTCTTCTGCAAATCTTGTATTATAGAGCCGATTTAAATACTTTACATATAGAAACATACCCTGCCCGGGAATATATCTAATAGACATTGTTCCTTCCTCAACATCAGCCAAAGACGGCGAACCTTTCTTTACAGAAATCTTACGCTGGGCATTATTCTTTACAACCATAAGATCGCGGTAAAGATCGCGCACATCATCAACATTTTCAGGATCAAATCCCCGGTGTTCTGTATAAGCCATTATGTTGTTTCCTTAAACAACGGTCTGTACTCTACCAAAAAATCACTAAACATCAACGCAGAGGCAACTGTTGGATGGAACTTGAACTGGATACTGTAACATTTTACAGGTGTAGTTATTGCAAACCTTGCCTGTTTCCAGCGCAACACATATACAACAGTATTATCGGCGTGTGCCGCAGATGTAGTTCCCATTGAACCGCGCTCAACCCTGACATTTGCTGTGCCTTCAAACAGAACTATTTTCATTATTTCCGATTCAACTTTAATGTAATCACCAATGGCAAGTTCTTTTGTTCCATTTGCATCAAGCACAATATCTACCACAGTAGTATCAGCAATAGCTTCATCCAGTTCAATAGCAACAGCGTTCGCAAGTAATGGTTCAATAGTTTCACTCAAAGTAGCCACACTCGCCCCGGCTACATGAACAGTATCGAAATTTGTAAAATTACCGCTGCCATCAACCGCATAACTCATCAATGAAGTTGCTGATGTCTGCGTTGCTGTTGCTTTATATGTAACCCATAAGTTGTAAACTTTCTTTTTCTTATTAACCGGCCCCAGCGTATAGTCCTTTGTCGTAAATGTCAATTCTGTATCTTGATCCGAATTTGTTTCAAAAATGTCAGTTTGGTATATATATGAAGTACCGTGGCTTGTATACATCAGTTCACCATCCCACCGATTAACAAAATTACTTATCATTCTCGTTGAGGTTCCTGTAGCGCCATAAGGTGAAAATGACCATGCACCCACCTTAAAATCATATACATAAGTGTGCCTGTAAGTCAACTCGCCAGCATTGCCAACAACAATAAGAAGTTTTTCTTTAGGGCTATAACCAACACTCGCAGGATATTTCATATTGGTACTGATAAATCCCTTCCATCCTTCAGGATCAATTACTTTCTGCCCCTTTCTATCAACTGTAAGATCAACAATGCTTCTGCCGTTATAGAGAAAACATCCGTGCTTGTTTACCCATGCAATTCCATAATCTGTTTTTGTCGCAGAGGATTTCGCATGAATACCCTTGTTAGGATATGTGGCTTCAAGAAACTCATTGTCCTGTGCAATGTTTACGATATAAAGGGTCTGTCTTTTAAACTGCAGTATACGATCAGCATACTCCATAAGTTTAACAATATCATCACCATCTCGTATCGCAACATCTATCTTATTGCTTAAAGGCAGTATATCAAAACTGTTCACAACCGACTTGATCATTGTATCACCCAAGGCTTCTATGCCACCACCGGAAACAGGATACAGTATGTTGCCCACATATAACCTGCGATTGGCAACAACTGCTGTCTTATACCGTACCATTGTTGCTATTTCATCATCAGGAACGCCGCTGTCAATCTCGTACGATGATCTCCTGTGCGGCCTTATTAAAAAGGCCTTTGGCATAGTAAATATATACTGGCTGTTTGTTGAATCATAAATAGCAGTCTTTGTATGGCCGCTTTCAAGTGCCTTTACAGTACCATCTATAAAATCACATTCCAACTGCGGATACCATTCTGACCTATCACTGCTGGCTGGTGTTTTCAATTCGCGCATATATAACTTGCATCCTGTTACGCGCTTGCGCCAGTTATTAGCAGCAGTCCCATGATCATTATCGTATTTTATAAATATCGGTATATCAGGCGCTCTGCCTTCTGTCAAGGTTACAAAAGAATCACCACCAATTGTTTCATTGGTACACAGCGTAACCAAGCTCTCCTGCCTGCGCGGATAATCATACAGTAAACTTACACCGATTTCCCAATCACTGCCCCAGCCGTGCGATCCTGCCAGTGTATCTTCATTAAATCCAACATGAATATTATTCCCGCCAAGATCAGCATGGTTGCCCCAAGTTCCTGTCTGCGTTAATAATTGAATTTGTGTTACATCCACTATAATGCCTGAAGATACTGTAGCTGGTACTGTTAATTTAGCGAGTATTCCATCGTCTCCAGTTGATTCAGGGATTTCCCAAGCACCACACCATGTTAAATTATAAGTTTTTGAACCCCTACCTGATAAAGTCCATGTTTCGTAGTTGCTTCCATCAAAAGTAGCGCTTCCTCCAGAAGAACCATCATCGGTAATTCCAACTTGAACCTCTACATCGGTAAAATATCCAGTGCCTGATTCATCAGTTACTTCAACAGTTACATTTATTTGTTTAATTGTAGGATTATTGGAAAGAGTTCCATCCATGGTATCCTCATCCACATAAAAATAATCCGTACTGCTCGCCGAACCGTACATATCCGGGTCATAACTGTAAGTAGCCCCACCTGTAGAACCGATATCTTCAGCCAGTTTGAAAGTAGATGCCGAAGGTTTACTGCACTCCGCTTCTTCAGCATACCATTCAGCTACTACTTGATCAGTCTGGCTTGTATTTTTAAACAGCGTTCTTTCTATATATCCCCACCATTTAGAGGTTTCATCTGTATAACCATAATTAGCATCTGACATCCGCAATGCACCATCAACCATTGTATACTCTACCTGCCCTTGAACATTACCACCATCTATCGGCTGTGGTTTATCATTAGCATGGATGTAGCCCGGCTGACCGCCTTTGGCAACTCCTCCTGATGAATATGTTTTTCCTTGAGTATCTTCTTCAATAGTAAAATGTGTTGAGTCAGCTGTTGATTTTACTCTATGAATTGTATTGTTCAACAAATCTGTCCCCATATTGCCGACAATATCAGTAAACCGCACATAACTGTTTGTTGTTAAACTGTGAGAACCGCAGGTTATAACCGCATCAGCCGCAGCTGTTATATTACTTATTACCGTATAACCACCATTATACCTGCCGAATATATGCACTTTATTTGTGCCTTGATGATCAGCATGAGCAACCCATTGCTCACCGCTAATATAGTTTCCATCAAGCTGTCTGCCGTTGTAATGACGATCTGTTGAAAAAGCAAAAGTATTATTACCGGCTGATTGATTTGAAGCTACAGCAGTAGGATATGGTTCTTGCACATCTTCAGTGGCAAGCCTGCCCCTTCCGGCAGTTTTCAAAATACCTTTCGATCCAATAGAAAATCCCTCCAGCCTAACAAATTGATTATTCTCAATATTACGTGGACTGTTAGCATTGTTCAGCCCGCCTGAAAAATCGTTTATCTGATGTACCTGTTTAGGCATTAACGCCCCCCTCCTAATCTTTTAAGCTCCTGATCATATAGAGTCTGAATGCCTACAATCTCCGCCTGCATACTACCGGCAAGTTCCGGGTCTTCATCTGTATGGATCAGTATATTTAATTTTGTCTGCAAAACTTTTAGCGCAGCACATAGAACTACAGCATATTCTGCTTCATCAGGAAAATAATTTATGCTCACATCACCTTCTGAAAAAGCAGGATAAGAAAAGTAAAATATATGACCATCATCATCTCCACCAGCTGCCGGGTCTGGCTTGATATATAAATTATTTGAATCTATAAAGTGCATCGGATTCAAGTTAGATGCTGCATGCATACTGTTTACATCCGATAACTTACCAGACATAGACGGAGGCACAGATGATGAAGGATTGCCCTCCCGGTCAACTGCAATAACATTCTTACCTCTAATATCGTATCCATTGGCATCAGTTACCGTTTGCTTTCGTGCGTGCTGTATTTTAAGATACATTGGGAGTGCATCAGCAACAATAGCACCAGAGGCCACAAGCAGTTCATCTAAATCCACACGAGAATCAATTGTCCCTGTTAAATCTTCTATCATTGCTTTAAAAGTTGATGCCATTATTTGCCTACAAAGTCTTGTAGTGGTTGCGGAACAAGATCAGGCATTGCTTCTCTCGCCCTATCTGTTCCCATGTATTCTTTTTCTAATGCTTTAGCCAGACCTCTATGGCCTGACCCTAATTGTAAATTACCATCTAAATTTATTAATTGTGCTGCCGCACGATGTATAGCCGCCGGCAACAGTTGATCCGGAAGATCAATCCGGCTTGTATTGTCCGTTTTCGGCTCTGGCCTTGCGTAATAGAACACCCTGACAGTAGAACTGTCTGATGAAGGAGTTTTATTAAAGACTATTTTTACTGTATCTTCCTGCCATTTGCCGGCTGTAGCGTCAGCGCCATATCCTGAACTTGTATCTACTGCTACGGTAAAAGTATTTGCATCAACCACTGTAACCGCGAGTCTTTTACCGTTAAGCGCATTAACGCTTGTAGCAGTTAAATCAAGTCCAACTACTTCGCTGAAAATCGCAAAATCCCCGGAGTCAAGCCCGTGAGATGCGGCAGTAATTGAACATGGATTAGCTCTTGTCCCGGCAGTAAGGCTGCCGGATGTTGCGTCCGTTCTCAATGTATAGCCAATATTCGAAATTGTGTCCTCATCTGTACTGAAAAACATAACACTATCATCAATGTAAGGCACTGCTCTTGTTGAACCAGAGCCATCTACAAGTTCAACTTTAAAAATCTTATTAGACCGCTTTTCATCGGTCAGTACATACTCTTTCCCTGAAACTGAAAAACTTGCACGAACTGATTTTTTCACCAAACGCAATCCAATATTCTCCACTTCCTGATCAAAAAACATTGCTTTTAATGTTTCCGTAACTGGAAAACCAAGTTCCGCTTTACCGACTGCGGCGTCAATTAATTCGTATGCTTCTCTATATCTCATTATTTCTTTTTCTTTAATCTTTTCTTACGTTTCTTTTTCATAATCTTCAATGAACTGACAAGTTTTGTCTGCCCATCAGAAAAACCGGTTGCGCCAGTACCGTATGTTGTTTTATCAGGCATATTTTTTCCTTCTTTGTTGTTTGGGGGGCGGAAAACCGCCCCCACAAACAGTTTAACTGAAAGTAATCAGACTTATTACGAGAGCTTCAAAATAGCATGAGTTTGTTCATTCCGAGCTTCCGGGCCGAACTCCATCATCCATTCATCTGTTTGCCCATCACGACCATCTTTAACGATATCTCTGCGAAGTTGCATATCGCGACTTGCCAACGGACGAACTGCAAAGTTCGCCGGGTCAATCACAAGAGCATAATCTTCTAAAGCACCATTTAAGAGAGGGTGAGGAATAAAGTCTAATTCACCAACTGCGCCAACGAATCGACGCACACGAATACCAGCGACCTGTGAAGAATCACCAAGATCGTAGGAAGCCGTTGCTGCTGTTCCAGCTCCAGATCCCAAACGCACCATTGAGGCGAGTTTCTTCAGCCACTTGTTTGATGCAAACACTGTTTTACGCATTGAGCCATCAATCAGATCGTGGAATATGTATTCGCACGCACTGTCCAAATCATCCATTGTACCAGCGGAATAACCCACTTGTAAGTTTGAGTTACCGCGACCATCATTGGTCTGGATAAATCCTGTGCCAGCAGAATCGCCAATACCGAAACCTGCGAAGGTTCGTTTTGGATTTTCTGCTGTAGCATCGAGCGAATAGTCACCATTAGACAACAGTGCATATTCACAATCAACCTTGATTTTTGCCAGTTTACGTGCTTGAAGCCGAGCCAGTTCTGATCCGCCATAATGTTTTGAAGCATTGGCAGTTCCGGTAATGGTGTAAGGTTCACGGAAAATCTGTGTGCAGTTCTTTAGTCTGCGAACTTTTTTCCGTGTTTCTACACCAACTGCGGCACCTTCAGCAATTCCGGAAACTCCATTCTCTTGGATGAAGTAATCTGCATCCGCAAGGTTATGAAGACCAAAACCACTATTAGCGCCAGTCGGAGATATGTTATGACCGTAGTAAGCGGTCGCACTACCGGCATCATAAAATGCGCCAGCATTGTTAACATACGTTAGATTGATCCAAGCGTCAGAGTCACCTGTAAACAGGTCAACTCCATCAGCATTAGCTTCAATATACCAAACAGAATCACTGCCAACAGTACCTGTATGACAGCCAACGAATTGAGCAGCTTTGTGATTATTGGTATCACAGTCAACATTCACACCAACAGCCACACACAATACATGGGTGTTAGCTGTAGGCAATGTTGCCGTAGTCCCAGAAGTTTCTGTAAAAGAAACCGAATACACAGCGCCTGCTTCGAGGCCTTCCATCTGCGCTTGTCTATCAAAATTAAGAATAGATGCGCCGTTGTTGGCCCCTTGCGTTGGTTCGTATGCTGTATCAGAGATAGCTGTTGTAGCCGAGTTAGCCCCGGTATCAAAAACATCCTGTTTGATTGTTCGCTTGATCATGTACTCATCTTCCATCCACTCAAAAATGGGGACGGGAGTTACAGAGCTTTTCAATCCGAAAATGGAAAGAATTGGTGTTACATCGGGATTGTAATAGTGAATTTTACTTCCAAGTTCCAGTACCTGTCGTTGCGAGTCATCGGTGAATTGCAACGCTGTACCAGTACCATAAGTAGTAGCCATTATTATTTCCTTTTGTCAGGAGTGTAAGAATTAGAAAACTGCATTATACCATCCATAAACTCATTTGTTTCCTTATCTGACGAATTAAGTGGAGAAGGTGTAACTCCGCTGACACTCGCAAGGCTCGTTCGACCTCCCGAACCGGAAGATTGAGTATTGGATAGTTCATCCGGTACAGTTTTCTCTTTTCTTTGCTCACTCATGTGACGCCAGATATTGACAAGATTTTCAGGTGTAACAATCTTGGGATCATTAATAAAATCCCTGTACTCCTGAATATCAGTATTTGAAAGTCCAAGATTTTGCAATACCTTTTCTTCAGCCTGTACAGCTTCTTTAGCCGACATTTCCTGCCGGAAACCGGCAAGTTCTTTTCGGGCTTCATCTGCTCCCAAGCGAACAAGGTACTGATCATAAGCCTGCCGATACTTCTGTGAAGAAGAATCTTCGATATTTTCCTCGTAGGGATCATAATCTTCCGGTTTCTCCGGTGGCTTGGTTCCTTGACTTACACTACTGATCTCATCACGAAGTTTCGATACAATTTCCGGATTTTCATGCAGGAATGTGTCCAGCTGATCCAATTGCTTGTATCTGCCGTCCCTATCCCCTAATTCGTTTGTTATACGATCCTTCTCACTTTGCAGTTGTTTATAGGATTCAGCCAATTTATCACGGCCTTCCGGGTCATCCCGAAATTTGTTATCAATCAGCCAGTTTTCCTGTTCCTGCGCAGTCATCTGCCGCTGTGAGCCAGCACTTTCTTCAACAGAAACATCACCATCAACCTGATCTTCATCTGGAGAGCTTTTGCTGATTCCTTTATTAAACTCATTCAATGTGTCTACCATAAAGTCACCAGTTGGGTTATCTCCAGCTGTTGGTTCTGTTACCTGTGCTTGTTCATTAGCCATTCGATGCTCCTTTTTTTGTGCGGTTATCCACGTGCGGGAGCCGCTGTTTCAGAGTTAATCTCGTTTAGAACAGAAGATGCACCCTCTTTAACCTTTTTTGAGGCATCTCTCTGTCTCGCTTCTTCAAGTTTTGCGTTCGCCTTAACATTGCTCAAAGCCTGTTGTACTGGCTTGGTGGCTTCGGCAATTTCCGCCCTCATATTGGCGTGGAAAATTTCTCTTTCGCGGGTTTGCATATCGCCCTGCAGCTTTTTGAGCTGTTCTTCCATTTGTTCAACAGCACCGCGTAGCTGCTGAATTTCACTATGTCTGGAAATAAGGGACGCTTTATCCATATCACCCTGCATATTCATTATCACCTGTGTGCGGTCATATATACCGGCATTTAACAATGTCAAGTCCCGCTGTAGATCGGCGGCTGGTGATTTAGCTCTTGTACTGCCGACCACAACTTTTACATCAACTTTTGCAGACTGTACATCATACATTCGCATTACTGCCCCGGTCTTATCGTCAATCACCGGTTCATTCAGCATTAATTCTTTTGATTCACCGTCCGGGTTAACGACTCGTAGGATTCTTTGTGTATTATAGACAGAAGGCATCCATTCCTGCGCCACTCTTGCTGCCCGGGTGATCATATCGTATATCGGCAGGATTTTCCAATTTTGTTTTCTTGCCACCGCCTCATCCACGATTTGCGCTTCGCCCACTGAACCCGGCGCATCCGATGCTGAACCCTGCAGGTATTTATATGCGCCGAAGACCTGCTCAATGTCCATCTCATAGCGTTGTTTTTCTGTATACAGCTGACTACTTACGGAGGGCGGAGCGAACTCTTTAATCTTCTGCTCCCTCAAAGCACCCGGATTAACCCGAATTAGCGCATTTGGAATGTGCCACTTGTTAACTTCACCCGGATCTATCGCCCCGTCCTCGTAAAGCAGTTTAAAATTTGTTGTTGCGCTGGTATGTGATATTAACAGCGCCTCTGTTCTATTGAGCATCCGTTGCGGTGATTTTGAATGGCGCACATCGCCGGACGGATACGGTGTAGATGTATGTTCATTGCAGGCTGGTATAATAGGATATTTTGTAATTGGCAGGACTTCATCGTATATCAGCTGGTCTCCGAACAGAGCCACTTCGCGGATATGTTTTTCATAGACAAGTTCTTCCATAATGACATTTTCTTTCACCAGTTTGCCATAGCGTTCGTCTTTTGCCATTTCCTTATAGCCTTCGCGGGACAATTTCTGTGATTTGCCGGTATTAACGTCGGTAATCATCACCATTGGCACATTGACTTTACTGAAGCGCACATATTTACGAACCATTTCCTGATGATCTTTACCCACATCGTCCCTTGTCCACACCTGATCTCTGGAATATTTTCCGGAACCCTGCTCATTGACTTCGTAATCTTCTCTTGCTTCTTCGATTTCTTTTTCATACTGCGGGAACACAGAGATCAGTGATTTCTTGGTATGCAGGTCGGAAAATATCATTGAAGATGCGTCTGAAAAATCAGACAGCATTGTATTCGGATCAACAAATACGGATTCCGGCGATAACCGCCGCACCCGGACACCGCCTTCGCCACCGTCGACATTCCAATCGGGGAAAACATAGAAATAAGAAAGTCCTTTTACAATAAAATCTTTACAGGCTTTACGAAACTGCACGTCTCCATTTGATTCCCGCCATATCCAATCGAGCATCTGATTACAGACGAAGGCCATATCGTTATCCGTTTTACCGACAGGGCGCACATCCCATTCAGGGGAAGCCGCCGCTATGTTTGCCAACACAGTCTCAACTGCCGGCCTTATTTTGTTATTAGCCTCCGGCGGCTGTCCCACAGATTCAAGATATTCTTTTTGGGTATCTGTCAGTTGGTTGCCGAGATAAAAATCTTCATCTTCCGCCATTTGGTAACGCCATTCTTCGCCGGAAGATTGGAATAATTTATAATCATGCCATACGTCAGTATAGTCAACGTCTGGAAGGTTTAATTTTTTTATATTAATTGCCATCAGCTATAGAACAACTGACCGGTTTCCCAATCAGCCCTTATTTTACTTGTATCCGGTTCGACCCACACGCTGTCTTTGAGTTGCAGGTTTGGTTTCCACATATCGTCCAGCGCCCAGCGCAGTGCATCGAGTGTATCTTTTTTAGATGATCCTGTTTCCTTAAACTGCAGCAGTTCATCGATGAGGTCATAGTGTGTTTCTTTAACAAAGACAGCTTTTGATGCAAAGTACGGCTGCATTTGTTTAATGCGGTAGAATTTATTTTTAATAGCCTGTTTAGGGTTAATATTCAGAAACCGTCCAGATTCCTTACTGCGCCGCTGGATATAGTCAGCCAGCATCACATGGCCTGTTTCCTCAATTTTGATTGCCCGGGGATTATAGATATCAGACATAGCAAATATACGATCTGCGCCGTCCATTGGTGACACCTGTCCGCGGAAGTAGTCGATTACATAGATATTAAATTCCGGATCGACTGCAATAGTCATAATTACAGTATAGTCAGCTTTTTTATTTTCCGAGGAAGCTGGGTCAACGCCCATAAAAGTGTTAACAGGAACTTTTTCTTTGCCTTCTTTAGATATTTTCGTAACATAAGATTGACCGTTTTCAAAGGTATAGAAGCCATCCCAATACTGAATATCTTTTTCTTTGAATATACGAAACGCATCATCCATAGGAATATTCTGATATTCCTGATAAAAATAAGATACATGGCCTTCGGAGGCTAACCTGTCTTTTTCGGCTTTAAGCCATTTGTACGGTCTATGCTCCTTCCATAAAACTTGAACTTGTTTGTTCTTTTTATATTCTTTGCCGGATGCGGTAAATATACCTGCGCCCACATTTTGTGGGATTGCCTGATAGAACCGTGTTTTCCAACCTTTAACGATTCGCTCTCCAGCCTTACTGTATGATCTGCGACCAGCAATCCGGTTTAAATACGAACTGTCGTCGACAATAGTTCCGATAAAGCACAATTTAGCGTCTGTAGAGCCGGGGATTACAGCAGCATTAAACCAGCGTCTGAATTTTTCCCTTGACATCTCGGTCATCGTATTTGATTCACCTTCGCCGTCATCGACTATGGTTAATGTAGGTCTATATGGCCCATATTTCAAACCTCTAACTTTTTGACCGGTACCGCGGATCAATATTTTACACATTCCGGAGGGTTTGCCAAATTCATCAAAGCCGGTGATAACTTCTTTTTCTTCTTTTCCCCAAGTTTCGCCCATTCTATTGCCAAAATATTCATGCAGTTTTTTATTATACTCAATTTCATTGCCAATAGCTTCCAGCAGGTATTTGGACTGTGTTTCCGATTCGGAGATTAAAAGAACAAAGCGTTCTTCGCCAAAGAGCATTTGGTGCAGGGGGTAAATAAATGAGACGAGGGTAGTTTTAGCGTGTCCACGGGGGGCGACCACCGCCATTTTGTCGCCCTGTTTCAAGTGCAGGAGTTCATTAAAGATTTCCTTATGGAATTGCGGTGATTTACATCTCATGTGGTAGTGCATAGTGTTATTTTTTTCACCAAAAAGCACTTCAGCGAAGAAGAAAGGATCAAGATACATCCTTTGCAGTATTTTTTTGCGTTCAAGATCGGGCGACATTATCGTGATTTTTTAATTCAGACAATAGATTTTCAAGTTCCTCTATTTCGTTCAGCATATCGAGTATACAGGCTGTGATTGCAGGTGAAATGCTGTATGTATCACCTTCAATGCAAATAAACCCAACACGAATATTATCAATATCCTCTTTAAGTTGAATTGATGTTCTTTGTTTCTGTTCCACTTGAGCCATTTGTGATAATATCCACTAATTCTCTATCCGGGAGCTGTTTTTTATGCTGTGCCAGCAGCTTCTTATCACCATCGGAGAGCATAAATACAGTTTGTTCTGTTGTATTTTCCTTTTTTTCAACGTGGCCCATGATATCGCTCACCCTGTTCAGGGCTTGCAGGCGTGTACTGGCAGGTGCGCCACTATCCTCAATAAATTTCTTGTACTTTTTTGCAACATATTCATCATCAATACCGACTAACTCCAAACGCTCTTTCATTTTTCCTGCCATAACTTCTTTCACGCTATCCTTTCGTAGTATTGCCATTGCCCGACGAAGTGAACTTGACGGATTATTGTCGCAATAAACAGACATATAAGCATCGATAATGTGCGGAATCTTCCACAAACCGCGTTCATCAGGCTCATAGTTGTCCATAAGCTGCTGAATGAAAGCGCCCTGTAGCGCAGTAGGCTTAACATTCCTGACCAAGCCTTTTTTATACCTGATATCCCACTCGTAATCGGGCTGCCTGCAAGCAAAAATTGACCTTCTGTATGTGGGTGTTTCACCATATCCAGTCCGGATTAAATAAATATCCTTTTTTCTTCCTGTGTCATATTTCCGCCTGCCTAATACCTGTAAAACTATTCCGTCATCCGCAAGAATCCAATCATTCTTGGAAGCCTTACGCCAATCCTTGCAGTATTTTATGCCAAGATCGTCAGCCTCTGAAATTCTGTAAACCTCAAAAGTTTTGTTGCGACATTGTACTTGCACTTTCAAATGTACACAATAATTATATAAAAGTTTCATAGTTTTCTTACGCGCGCGCTCTTTTACTTACACTATGCTTACTACATATACATATACATATACATATAGGGAGCCTTTCACTAACCCTTTACTTAACCCTTTATGAAAGGCTTCCGGGAAGGGTTCTTTTATAGAAGAAGAATAAAGGCTTAACCCAACCCTTAAAATATAAAAATGATACCATTATGATATCGTTTCCTATTTACCGCAAAATTTAAGAAAAAAAATCGCCTATTCACTGTATTTTATACTACAATACTACTATTTCCACAACTTGATGCCTCTTTTTGCAATATCAAAATTAACTAAAAACTACTCGTAAAATCTATGGGAGCTTACTACAGTGCGAGCCGGGGGGTGCAAAGCGGAAGCCAATCTGCGGATTTCGTTGAGCAGAAAAAACGCTTTCCCGGTGTGTTAGTGTGCCGGCCTGCCTGATCCGGGCCAGATTCACAGACAAACAGCCGGGGATCTGTCGCGCTTCGGTTGGTAATACTGGACACACTGGCCACCGCGCCCCGCTCAGCTGGTTTAGGTGGTGTTTTGTCGTCCTGCGATCTGTTTTTATTTAGTGGTGTGCTAATGGTGGCCGGTGTTATATTGTTTTATGGATTCGAGCCAGAAACCACACCGAGAGCAACGCACCCCCGGAAAGAGCCGACCTTTTACGGCTATATCTGGCCCTATCCCCGACAGAATACACCAACAAAGAAGGAGTTATTATGTTATTTATTAATGATTTCTTGGGGAATCATTCCGAACTAATAGACAAGCCCATAACAGAAGGCAAGAAGCAGGGCTTCAGGTTGTTAAACGGTGTTCGGATATTCTTCAAGGAGTGGAGACTAACAACCAAGAACCGGGCGAAGCTGGCCCGGCTCTACAAAAGAAAGGGTATAAAATGAGTAAAAGAAAACGCATATACTGCATCATCACGGCGCTGGCCGTGTGTCATCTCGTCCCATATTTTGGGGCGGTTTGGGGCGCGCCGTTGGCCGTGGTTGTGTCTTGTTATGTTCTGGCGGTGTTTTCGGTGTTCTTCACTGATTACACCATAAACAAACAAGAAGTAAAAAAGCCTGTCATTTATTGCAACGTCTGCGGAGAAGGTCGAACCCCGGAAGATGTCGGGCAGGTTTTCGGAGTGTTGACGTGTTCGGAATGTGCGGAGAATATCGGCGAACCGCTACAATGTAAAGGAGTCCATTAGATGAGCATATACACACAGAACAGAAACGCCCGGCGGTTGGTAGATCACCGGGAGGAGTTCCACGGCTCAAACCTCTTTAGCAAGTGGAACAGCAAGCGGTCAGTTTACACGGTCTATTCTTACGGCTACCACTGGCCCCTCGTTGCTTGGGTTCTTGGCATAGGTCGACAGGGCGGTTGGTTCGTAAACGTGGAAAAACACAGCCAGACAACATCCTGCCACTTGACCCACGCCAGACCAACGGCGGACGCGGTAGAAGTAGACACGGACGAACTCAAACAGATCATAAGACAGCGCAACGGCCAGAGCGAGAGCGACCCGCTACGCCTCGGCGCTATGGTTGCCAGTTTCGGCGAGGTCTTATATCAGGATGAGAAAGAAAAGAACGCTTTTAAAAAGCGGATTCTTTCGGCATCATCGCCCAAAGACCCAACCGGCGAACCGGTTTTGTTTTTTCCTGATGATTGGGAAACCCTGCCGGAAGAAGAGAAAGCCCGCCGATTAAATAAAGTGATCGAAACCGCACGCGATAACGAGTAGAAACATCCAAACCACGCCACGCACCCACACAACCCGCCACCCGCTACCCACAAAAGCGGGGGCGGGTTTTTCTTTGCATATTACCCACCCTGACAAACACCCGAAAAACACCCGCACCAACTACCGGCCCGGCAAGAGTTCGCGCCACCTTGCCCCCATTTTGCGCCCTGTTTTTTGTGTTATTTCCCAATTTACCCGCTTTTTGATGGTTTTGTCGTTTCCCGGTGGGATGTTTTTTCACTGCTGCAGAATATTTTTTTTCATCTTTTTTACAATAAAGGATCTAAGCACAGGCCACCCGGCCCAGCTTCAAGGCGCAAGAATACAAGATTTAATAAATATTTTTTTCACTATATTTTTTTACCCATTATTTCAATGGGAAGCGAATAATTTCAATGGGAGGCGAATAAAATGAAAAATAAACCAAATAATGTTACCTGTCCCAAATGCAATGGTTACGGATGGATAAAAGATACAACGATGCGCGGGTTCAAATACTGTGAGCATTGCAAGCGCACTGGAAAAATTAAAAAGAGAAAACAAAATGGATAATAAACTAATACCTCACGATCACCCGCTTTTGCATAAGTCCTGCAAGACAGTTTTCAGATGGAAGGGCAAAAAGATAGCCAGACGGCTGATTTCAGAGATCAGGCAACACAAGCCCATAGCCATAGGTATGTCAGCTAATCAGATCGGTATTCCGTACCGTGTGGCAGTCGTCCATATTGACCCGGACGATGAACCTTTGATACTTATTAACCCGGAGATCATAGAAAAAGACTACCCGATCAAGGCATTGCACGAGGGCTGTATGTCTTATCCCGGTGAACAGAAAAAAGTAGTTCGCTACGGATGGATCAAGGTTAAAACAGCCACAGGCGAATTTGAGTCTGGCAGTGTAAAACCAGAGTGGAACGAATACTTAAAAACAATCGCAATTCAGCACGAAATAGATCACCTGAACGGCATTACCATTATGGATAAGGCCTTAAAGCCAGTAACAGCGTCAGCAGAGCCAAAACGAAATGCACCCTGTTACTGTGGATCAGGAAAGAAATACAAGCGGTGCTGTATGCTTAAAAACAAGGAGCTAAAATGAAAACAGTAATAATCATAACAGTGGAAAAGGAAGATCACGCCGATGCTATCAATGAGAATCTGGCAGAACTTGAAAGAGATGGCACTCTTGATTTTGCTTTTAATGTTGAAATAAAAAAGGAGGTTAAAGATGCCTAACTGGTGTGAGAACAGAGTAGAAATCTTTGGAGAGCCTGACGAAATAAAAGCATTTCGGAATAAAGCTCTCAAAGATGGGAAATTCCAATTCGCTAACCTAATACCAAGACCGACAGAACTGGACATTCCCTCTGGCTATTTTGGTGATACCAAAAAACAGAAGGAGATGGAAAAGAAACAAGCAGAAAACATAAAAAAGTACGGTCATAAAGATTGGTATGATTGGAATTGTGCAAACTGGGGTACTAAATGGGATGTAGAAGCCACCGAAAACGATCCGGAAGATGATGTCTATATTCTGATTCACTTCGATACAGCGTGGTGTCCAGCCGAAGAAGTGTGTCATCATATTAGGGATAAATTCCCGAACCTTAATGTGTCTTGGTTTTATGATGAACCGGGAGTAGGCTTCGCAGGTTACCTGTGAGTCATCACATAACAGTTAAAGAGATCAAGTTAGAGATTAGAAAAGCCACAAATAGACACGATGGCTGGGCTTTAAAAATCTTTAATGAGATGTTAGAAAGTGAACAACGGAAGGAGTTGCTAATGTCAAAGCCAAAACCAAAAACAACCTACATAGACGATAGACAGCCAAGACTCAAGGAATTACAAGACCTTGTAGGCGGACTGATCCAAGTTGTTTATGCAGATGGCGGAAAGACCCAAATCGTAATGGACGAGGAGGGTAAACTAAAAGGTAAACCATTCAATCACGAGGCTACAGAAGTGTGGTTTCCTGATGGGGGCATACTGCCAGATACTATTGTTGGTGATGCAGTTGTCCTGAAGGGTAAAGCCAGATTAACATAACCTAAAAGCCGGGATCGTGCCGATCAACATTGATTGTTAGTCTCTTTGATTGGCACACCCGGCTTTTTTAACAAGAGGAGTAAATAATGAATAAGCAAGAATATGCTGAAATAATAAGAAAAAGAGAAAGAAATTGTTGCATTCACAATTTAGAGCATTTGGTGCAGTGTATAAATGATACTATTTCAGATTTGCAAAAAGACAAGATAACTGTTGAAGAAGTACCTGAATGCTATAAACAGTTCACTAACGAAATAAAAGACAAAGAATACAATGATTTAATCACCTACAATAGAGGAGTAAATAACAATGGATAAAATAAACAAAGCCATACTTCAGCAAGTAAGAATAAAAGTAAATGAGGCATTAGGCCATATTGGTAAAGAACTTGATCTTAAAATCAGTTTAGGCAATATGACATATCGAGACTATAACGCTACCGGTAAAATAAAAATAGAAGTAGTGCAGAACGGTCAAGCTATGACTGTGGAATATGTCGATCTGTTAAACTTTGCCGACCTTCATAAAATAGACTTGGATACCATTTATAAACTCAATGGTACTCCGGTTATAGTAACAGGTTATTCTTGGAAATCGAGTAAATATCCTGTAATCGTAACTGACTTAAATACTGAAAAGCAATTTAAGGCTACACGCTCTTGGCTAATGAAAGAGGCAGGAATATCAGAATGAATGTCCTATCACTGTTCGATGGGATGAGCTGTGGACGGATCGCGCTTGGGCGAGTGGGAATCAGTGTAGATAAATACTACGCTTCCGAGATTGACAAATACGCAATTAAAATCACCCAAAAGAACTATCCTGAAACAATCCAACTTGGAGACATCACAGCTTGGCGTAATTGGAAACTGCCAAAAATTTATCTGATACTCGGAGGAAGTCCCTGTCAAGGATTTTCAATGGCGGGTCAGCGTTTGAATTTCGACGATGGAAGAAGTAAACTATTCTTTGAGTTTGTAAAATGTATCAAGCATTTCAAGCCACGATATTTTCTACTTGAGAATGTCAAGATGAAAAAAGAATTTCAAGACATCATAAGCGATTTTCTGAAAGTTCAGCCAATAGAAATAAACTCTGCGCTTCTATCAGCACAAAACAGAAAACGCTTGTATTGGACCGACATACCATTTGACCAGTATATATCAAATAAAGGAATTAAAATAAGTGAAATTATCGAGAATGATGTAGAACCCATTTTCGTACACAATTTATATGGAGGATTCAAAGAATCAAAACCAAGAATTTTTGACAAAAAATCCCCAACGATAAGAACTTCAGGTGGAGGAGGACACATACCTAATTTAATGATTAAGGCAACAGACATATACTCGAACAGAACTCTGGAATACGCAAAAACGAACTCCAGAAAGCTAACTCCGCTTGAATGTGAAAGACTCCAGACCGTGCCAGACAATTATACTGAAGGTGTATCGAACACACAAAGATACAAGATGCTTGGCAACGGATGGACAGTTGACATCATCGCACATATAATCAAATCAATAAAAAGTAAAAATGGAGAATAAAATGAAAGTACACTGTCAAGGATGTGAAAAGGAAGAAGAAGGCATTAGCCCTATTACCTATCACCAGTGGGCAAGAACTGACTATTTTGGGATATATACAGGCTTGTACTGTGATTCCTGTTATGATTCAGATAAATACCCATACAAAAAAGACCGTTACCCGACCATTGAATATGATGGGTACGGTGAACAGCTTGAACCACAAGAATAAGGAGGAAATGAATGAATGAACCATTTAACGATGCTGTAAAAAGTGATCTTCTGAAAGTGTTTGATAAGTTAGACGAACTGGATCAGAAATTGATAAACCTAAACTATAAACTCAATCAACATATAAAAGAAGGACACATACCAAATGGACAAAATATCTCGGATACTGGAGTTTCTACTGTCGCTGTTAGTGTCGGGGATAATAGCCCTGATCCTGTTTGATATAATAAAAACAGTATTTAGTATAGTATAAGCATCTCAACACGGGGCCGGGGAGAATAATACTTCTCGGCCCCTATTTTATATATAACTTTATCATCAAACGGTAAACAGTCTAAATAAAACTTAATCATATTATCAATATCAGGCCTATTCGTATGCGGGTATGTATCATCCTGCATCAGCGCTTTTTTCTTCTTGGTGTAGCTTTTAGGGATCGGCATATAGAAAACAAGGGCAACGCCTACTGGCTTTGTAGTCGGTAATGAGCTAAACCGACTGCGGATTAGTGGAAGGAGTTGTGCCTTATCCTTTTTTGAAGGATCGTAAACGAAGCCCTTGCCGAATTTGTGTCTTTTTTGTGCTTTAGGGACACCTTCAATGGTAAGCGATTTAGTCATCCCACGGCATTTTTTCGTCATTATCAGGCATACCACCCTGTTCACTGACTTTGGGTTTCCAATCATCTTTGTAAGCATAATGGGTATAACCTTTGTCGCTTGGTTCACGACGTTCTGCGATAGCCATATTGATCCAGCCGTTTTCGTCAGCGTGTTCTTTTAATTCATCAACATAGAACCCGCAATTCAGAATGCTTCCTCCATCGTCAAACTTCTTTTCACGTATCCAACATTTATTGATGTATGTTTTATCTGCCATTTTATTTATCCTTTCTTTTTTTCTTATTTATTTTCTTATTCCTTAAAAAGTGCATAGGCCTCAACTTTTTCACCCCCCCTTTCTCTGTATTGGGTTACAATCAAAGTTGCCCACCCTTTTTTCGCTAACCGTTCTGCTTCACTTGTTAGCCAATTCAAGTAAGTATTGGGCAGGTACTTTGTTATTCTATCTTTATCAACCATTGTTTTTCTCCTTTTCGATAAATTTTATGCTGCACGGTATATGAAACGGCGTAACCGGCGTAATGCTGGTGCTTTTTTTGACGTACTTGAATGGGAGGTTAATTTTAATGGTAAGTCTGTAAAATTTATTCAGGTAGCCTGCCATGCAATAATGTCCATAATCTTTTTAATTTAGAATCACTTATTTCTTTAAGTATGTAATGATATTCTTTTTTCAGGTATTGTTCCAAATCTTTAATCATTACCTGCTTATCGTGTTTATCCACAAACATAAATCCCCTTCTGTGTATTTCAGGCACTTTTATCTTTATTTTCCGGCTCAAGACTTTTTTTATGTTTGAAGTCAATCAATTCCCGCTTAATCCTTTTTAAGTCTTTTTGCAGTTTCTCGTATGGTGTTTTCCACTGCCCATTGATAACACATGGCACTTTTGTTGAAATCGTCATTTCCAGACTGTTTATTAATAATAGAATTTCTGCTTCTGTATATTTTACTGTCGCTGTTGCTACTCTATTCATATTAATTCCGTTGCCCTTTTATTCTATCTATGAAAGTGAATAACAATAACATACTGCACCATATTGCCACAATCCACAATATTGCTGCAATGGCGAATATCAGTATATTTGCTATCCAAGTTGCTATTGTAATCATAAGAACTCCCCTTGTTGTTCAAAGTTCAATTCAAAATTATGCTTTTCTATTTCCGCGTATTTCTTTTGAAGCATATCGAGGTTTATGAAATGTTCCGATGTTAAAAAATAGTATTGCCAAAATGGATTTTTCGGATGATCTACATGAATGAAATGCGCGATTGCCCTTTTTCCGGTATTCTTTTCAAATATGACCATCGCTACTTGTGCAGATAGCGGAATGATTTCTGATACTTCAAATGTTTCATTGTTGAAATTCTGCGTCCGTTCGGTGTTTGAGTATTTCCGGGCGATGTTTTCCGCCTTATTCTTTAATTCAATGGCTACATCTTTACGCATATTATATCGGACTTTGATCACCGCGCATTATCTTCTTTTTAGGCGGATCGACAAACACTTCTTTGATTTTTTTAACTATTTTTTTCTGGTGATTTTTGGAAATCTGTTGGAAATCAGAATTAGCCTCTGCTTCTTTTAATAATTTTTTGTGGGTTCGTAGAGCATCATTAAATGATCTTTTGTTATCTTTGACAGTTTCCTTCGCCAGCATATCCTCATAAAAACGTATGCAATTCTTGTGAAATCCTATAGGCCCGATGTTTGAATACGACATACAAATCTGCATCAGCTGACTGAAATCACTGCCTGATTCAAGGCTCATTTCTTCGTGTTTGGTCTTATGGTGTGTTTTCTGCGATATGTTGGCTGATACTGCCTTAAAATGTGCAATACCATCAGAAATAGAGGGTACATAGTGCGGTTTGAGTTTCTGAATCCAGCTTTTCCAGCCAGCATCCAGAACATCCGGGCTGAAAGTACGCAAACCCTCTACCCATTCAATGATCTGCCGCTTGTGCATCGTGATCCGGCCTTTGTTTATAATCTTTAAATATTCAGCAAAATCTCTTATGTACTTTGTTTGTATATGTTTGGAATAATCCCTTTTTTCCTGATCTGTCATCTTGTAATAAGATTTACTATTGTCAGACATCGTAATCTATCTCCATATCTTCAATGTTTTCAGCAGAAATACCATACAGGGCTGTCCAATTATCATACACTGCCTGTATTGATTCATCAAGATTCCTGACCACGTCAGCAAGTCCGTCTATGTAGTGCATCTTTAAATTACAATCAGGTATGTTCTCAAGCAGAGACAACCAGCTTTTCATTACATTAGGGTTGGACGGCGGTCTGTTATACTTGGCCCACTTCGGTAAATAAATAACATTATTTTCATCATCAAATTCCAGCATCTCACGATCCTGTAATTCTTTGAACGCCTGATAAAACTTTTCCGGCTCCCAGCGCAGATGATCTAAACAAGCACCAGCACCCACACTGTAAAACCCCGGTAAAGGCGTTTTAATAGGCCCACACAGGAAGAACAGCCATAATAGCTGTCCATCCTGCGTTAGACTCTTGTAATCGGCAGAAACCCAAGTTCTGACAGATACTTCATAATATCTCATTTTTCAATAATCTTCTTGAGTTTCTCGATTGTTCTTTCACCAGCTGCAAAGGTGTGGTTATCAACCTTTTCCGACAACCATAAATCCACATCATTTTTAACACCGGTACATTTTTCATCTTCCACCAGCTTCTCAATCTCTTTACGCTGTTCCTCCGTCATTTCCTTCGGCGGGTTTTTTCCATTTTTCGCATCCTCAACCTTTGCTTTGAGTGCTTTCATCTTTTTATTGGTTGCATTAACAACAACTTCCGGCGGTGTTTGAGCCTGTTCCATCTCATCATCAGTATAAACACCGCTTAAATCGTTAGGGAACGCTTTACGCAATGCCAGCGCTTCAGCACACTTGCCCAGCATCAGGTATGGCATTTTTTTCCACATAAACGATTCATTACCCTTTGGACAGTAAGCATCCCATATCGCCGTAGCGGAAAAGGATACTCTTACCCCGCCAACAATCTTATAAACCGTGGCAGTTGCTGTGATAGGGTTTTCCATCTTCGCCTTCAGCATTTCATACATCGTCTTATCATTGTTAAACAGGTAGTCATCATTACCAGCATACTTACCTGTTCTTTCAGCAATGGCCCGGAAACCGTCAATGCCGGTTTGGATAGTTGCTTTTCCACCTCTTTTAATGAAATGAATCTGTTTGCTCAACGGATCAAGCCCGGTGCGACTGCACTGGTATAGAAACAGCTTCAGTTCATTGTCTGTTGCACCACTCGCAACAGTTTCTTTTATTGTGATGATCTGACCCTCGGTGAAATCGGTGTCTGGGATCACTACACTTGTTACTTTCGTCATTGTATCCTCCTATATTGATCTAATGCGAAATGGTCTTGATACACTTTTGTAAGCATATTTTTCATACAGGTCAGGGTTCTCTTTTTTCAAAGCAGAACTCTTGAACCGTGTTGATTCAACCGGTTTGTAATACAAACGGAAACCTGTACAATCAACTAACACCCGGTCACCAAGCGCTTCTTTAATATCCTGCTTCTTGCTTTCGACCAGTGCTGCTGTCTCCTCCTGTAATACCTTCACTGTAGCATACTCATTCATTAGCGTGTCAAGCGAATTATCGAATGGTACCTCATCAGAATTTCCCTGTGCAAGCACCATCAGTTTTTCACCCTGACAGGTGTGGCGGTATTCGCAGTTGGAACAGCGTTTGTCTTTTGCGTCCAGCTGTACCGGCGCAGGGCCGTTCTCAACCATCCGCCAGAAACCTGTGCCGGCACTGATGATTGATTCCTGCAATTCTGCATCTACCTCAACATCAAAGTGAATGAACTCCCAATTATCAGCCCATAGCACAGCATAACTGCCCCATTGACGATTGGTTGTCAGCAGATAGTGTTGCATCTGCCATATCCAACTGGTGGGAATCCCCTCATCCCTGATCTTGTAATACATCGGCCTGCCAACTGATTTACATTCCAGTATCCCGGTTTTACGATCATCAAATGCTACAATTTCAGCATCAAGATGACACATGGCCCACGGATGTTGTTTACTGGTTATCATACGGTTAACCCTGCGGATCTTCCTGTCAGTATGCAAAACATATTCTTCCCTGATCAACTGTTCCAGCTTATTGCCCCTTGTCATAATATTGGAAGCAATAACCGGGTAGTCAGGCTCTTGACTCGTTTTGTCATACCACAGCTTGCGAGAGCATCCGTATGGTTCTTCATTGAATAAATGGTGAATATCCGATCCACCAAGTCCTGTAAGACGTTCCTTCAAGAACTGTTTTCTGTCCATTGTTTACTCCTTGTGCGTTAAGTTGCCAAGCGCAATATAAATGAGAGAACTTGTTAAACGCGGAACATTGCCCTCAACACAGCGAGCAACCATCTTTCTTACGTCCCTCGCTACAATGTCTCCAATCATTTTAACCGCATCATCACTTATCTGAACTTTGCGCTCATTAAACAATTTTCTTACTTGTGAAGCCTTGATTATCATAGTATAGCCCTTATATTTCGCCCAAAAACTACGTCAAAATAACCTTTTCTACTAATAAATTATGAGAAAATACTATACTTCAGTAGATCGGCGGTACCATCCAAAGTAATATTTCCACATTGAAGGGCGTTTTTTGCAGAGTTCTACATAGTAAACAACGCGGTAGGCTGTAAGTCTTTCTGGTTCAAGGTTTTTATCTCTGACTGCTCCAAGCGTTTTAGGCCCAAGTTTGCCATCAACTATCAGGTCAGCTCCTTTAGCGTTCACTGCCCGCTGCACAACTTTTACTGCACGGCTGTAACCCATATTCACTACCATATCAAGATATATTTCCTGTAAGTCAATAGGGAATGATCTTGTTTTGGCAGGTTTATAATAATGTTCGTAATAAATATCCGAAGCCTTATCATAGGTGAGATTCTCAATGTCTACATCCTTGTGAGCGCGTTGGCTTATTCCAAAGCGAGTAGTTCCGCCGGGATCATCCGGATCGCGGGTTATTTTTGATCCGCCTTCTCTTTCAATGATATTTTTAACCATTGCATTAAACGCTTTACCCATGATAGACTCCCTTCTTTTTTTTTACTTCTATATTTTTTCAGCTTCCCAACATCATCTTTCATTTCCACATATTCACCGAAATTCTTTTCCAGCAGCTCAAGTCTTTCCACAAGGCTATTCATACTGTGATTAAGGCTGTTAATGGCACGGATAATATCGTGCTTTGAAATTGTCTTTTTCTTTTTCATACCTGAATCTTCATTATTGTAACCGGTTCATGTAGTTTGTCATAAGATTTGGCGTGGTATTGCTGCGTTTCTTCAGCTACAGTATATCCAACCTTGATATTTTCCACGTTATTCAGGTCGATCCTGATGCCGTCCCGGTTGCCGTTATTATGAAATACATAACAGTTCTGTGATGCTCGACTTTCAAGATTCAATGCTTTTTCACTATAATCATTAGCACCAACCAGCGACGCTGATCTTGCGGATGTATCACCTACCCTTGCAGAATGTACATGGCCTGATACCACATAGTCTAAATTAATTCCTCTTGAGGTATATACACCCTTGATCTGATTAATAGCTGTTTCGTGGTTTGCCTTTATCCTGCCGTGTCCGTGAATAAATAAAACTTTTTGTCCTCCCAAGTCAACAACCTTTTCCATCGGATCTCCATCAATGAAGTCTATGTCGCTGCCTTTGAATATATACCGCAGTATATTGACAATAGTATGATCGTAGTTATCAGTAGCCACCACATCGGCCCAGCCGTAATCGTCTTTTATCCTTGATTCATTACCACTGACACTTAATACAGACAAATTAAAACTGCGCTTCATATCACGGATCAGCTGCTGGTACAGGTCTACTGCACAGAACACCGCCGCTGATCTGTTACCGGCATTGGTAAGGTATTCATCCAATCTTCTGTCGGAGTTCAGTAAATCGCCTGTAAAGGCGACAAGTACATTAGATACGCCATACATCTTAAAAAACATTTTAGCGCGTTCTATGAGCAATTTCAGGCGTTTACCGGCTATTTCGTAGTTAAAGGTGTTATGCGACAGGTCAACGCGCTCATTTAAGTGGTTATCGGACAGCTGCAGCACACCAATGCAACTGTTATTTTCTTTTTTTAATCTTTTTAGGGGGGATAGCTTATGCTTTGTTAATATTTTAATGAGGTTTTTATTTAATTCAGAAACAGCATTTTCAACCCGGGCGTATTCCCTGAAGGACTTGCGCTCGATCCGGTTGCGATCCTGATAGCCCTGCTTTTGCTTGCTTAACCGGACATTTTCGGTAATAGTATCCCGGCTGTTGCGGGCAGGGTATATGGTGCGGTAATTACAGTAAGAACAAAGCCAGCGTTGTTTGCGCAGGCCGTCTTTTGTCTCTTTATAACCTTTGCGTGTTAAATTGGAAGAACCGCACTCCGGGCAACTTAAATAATTACCCTCGTCATCTACTGTTAAAAATGGCATTATTTAACGTATATTCTACCATTTCCAGAAAATCTTTACACCAGCAGACAATACATCAAGACACTGGCGAACAATTAAATCGCGTTCTTCATCGGTAATTTCGCCATCCTCCGTTGCTTTTCGATATTCTTCCAGTGCCTCTTTAGTTTCTTTTAACACATTACGGTATTTAGCTGACACTATCGCCATATAACCGCCAATCAGTATTATTGCTAAATAAGCTCCGTTACTCCAGCTTAACCATTCCATATTATATTCTCCTTTTTATTGATTATTGTCATTTTAAAATGTTTAACCACCTTTTATACGGTATAGCCAAGCAATGAAACCGCTAAAAATAATACCAAGTACAGAACCAATCCCTTTAATTTTCTCAACAGCCTGCTCTGTTTCCCTAACCCTGCCATTAAGTTTCTCAAGAGACGTCTCGTTCTTGTCCACTGTTTTCCGGATATACTTTAACTCCACGATAACTGTGTCGCGGTATAGTTGAAGTGGCGTTTTTCTGTGTTTTGGCATAACCCACCCATACGCCTATAAAGGATGGCCCAGCTGCGTGTTGAGGACATCGGTTGAGCCAGTAACCGGATGCACAAGGAGGATTCGATGAAATGACAGCTGGGCCGGGTATGACGAACAAAAACCTTTATTGTGATTTACCATTCATCCTCCCCTTTATATAGTTTAAAGTATCAGTCATATCATTTATTTCGTCAATAATTTTTTCGTGCCGGCGTTAATCTTCATTTGCCGTTCATGCGTTCAAGCATTCCCAATACTTTTTCAAGTTTACCAGACAAATTGTCTTGCCTGTCGTGAAGTTTTGTCATCATACTATAGTTTCTTTCATTGTCAGTTCTTAGATCCTTCATTACATACTTCAGCAGAATACCTGCAAATATTACTATTAATCCCCAAACTCCGAATTGCTCTACGAAGTATTGGGGTGTCATCTTGTGCCTTTAATAATTGTCACTTCATATTCACCGTGAATATAACAATACGTGTTTATCAAAAAACCTCCGTCGTAAGCAATAGGATGCAGTTCATTAGGGTTGTATTGATGACCCTCATAGTTAATTACCGCATCAG
>Ga0080013_1001893_pt1 | contig 26253 bp, 59 predicted proteins | sample ETNvirenome_6_85_FD_69236 | JGI IMG/M metagenome (GOLD analysis project Ga0080013, IMG submission 69236) | Marine viral communities from the Pacific Ocean - ETNP_6_85 (SPADES assembly) (version 2) | ecosystem: Environmental > Aquatic > Marine > Oceanic | place: Pacific Ocean | collected 2013-06-19
TTTTTGATGCCCAACAGCAGATTTCTCCCAATGTTTTCATAATTTCTTCGCCCCCATCAACAGACAAAACATCTGCCGCAGTGAACGGTGCCTTTCTCTTAAGAACAAACTGCCCAAACATTGAACTGATCAAATTTGCTCCTATAGCAGACGAAACAGAACTCCACACCCTATTAATTAAACTGCTACTGACACCAGCAGGTTCATCGGCTTTTTCTTCTTTTTCTTCTTCGTCACCTTCACCGCTGGGTTCTGGCATTCTCCCAAGCAACGCTAATGTTGGTTGTTTCCATTGTTCAACGCCGCGAATACCTGCAATTTCTTGAACCAAATCATCACCAGTATTATTTTTATACATCGCCACAAAAGCTTTTAATAAGCGTGGAGTTCTGCTATACCTTTTGATTATATCGTGGATGCCTTTCATTTCCTCGTCATTAATATAAGAGCCAAAGCCTAATTGGCCTTCAAGAGTAGCGATATCACGGTTTAAAGTAGCTGTATGACCCGTCTTGCCTGCTGCTGGCCCAACACCTTGTGCTGCTGGCGTTCCAGCAGCAGCAACTTGGCTAGTTCTGGTTTGCATTCCGCCGCCTGTTAGTGCGGCGGCGGTGCCTTTACCAACAATAGCATCTGGTTTCAATTTTTGTTTTCTTTGGAAAGCTACAACAGCTCTTTTCGTTCCAGAACCGAATATACCATCGTCTTTGATGCCAAGCGCTTGTTGAACCTGCGCAACTGCTGGTCCACGCATTCCTTGTCGAAGAGTTGCTTTGCCTGCCACAACCTGATCCCATGACGGCGCAGCTCTTTCTGTTAAAAACTCTCTATAGTTTTCATGCAATCTTTGCATTTTATCATTTGATGACCATTTACCGTGATTCATTACAGTAATCTCCTGTGATTACTATAATTAGTAGGTTGGGGGTGAAAAAAGATAAAGTACCGCAAGATTGTCGTTTCTTCGCAACAACAACGCTAGGCTTTTTTCAACTGCCAAAAAGGCACCTTCTAATAAAGCCATTGAAGGGTGGTGTTAATTTAAATAAATATATTATTTAAAAAAAAGATTTATCTTGCTTTGGTACTTTATCCTCTGATTTAACTTCTATATAATAGCATTTTTATGGTTCCTTGTCAACCTCTTCTTTAAAATAATTGTCAACCTTATGTTTCTTTATTAAAAGATGGAGGCTTTGTTCATGAAGTCCTAAAAATCTTGCTGCCTCACGTTTAGAACGTGTTGCAGATACTGCGTATTTTAATACGGCATCTTTTACGATAGTACGTAAAGAATACCAAATGGGCAATCCATACATCTTCCCCCTTAAGCCAAATTTTGAAGCCAATTCAAGCTTCAGGCCAATAACCTCTTCTAGTGAAAGGTTATTAAAAAGGATTTCAAACTCTTCGCTTGATTTCCCCTCTTTTCTTAATTTGTTGGAAAGTGAATAATAACGGTTGGTCCCGCTATTCTTGTTCTTCTTGATCATTAGCAACTCCCAATATACCATAACCTGCTATATCTTTGAAGGGACTTTCATCAAAAGCCTCTTTCTGTGTTGCTATTCTAAATAATTTGTCTACAATTCGTGTGACCGCGAGCATATCTTTATATTGCTTGGGTTCAACTCCATTTGGATATAATACTTTTAATATTTCTTCTGATTTTTGAAATGCGCTGCCGTATGCAATATTCTTTTCGTCTACAAGTTTGCCAATATCTGTGCCAATTTTTTCAAATTTCATTAAAGCCTCGTTAAATAATTTCTTCGCCTGCTCCCGCCTCTGCGGGTGCTTCTCCACCAAGTTCTCCACCAAGTTCTGCGTCAAATTCTGCGCCAGCTTCAGCGCCAGCTTCGCCTTCGTCTTTTTCTGCTTCATATTCATCTGTTGTTGGCTCCGTTACTGCTCCAAGTTCTTGTTCCCATTTATCAAAATATAATTTTAAATTTGTAATGAGATAATCTTGAAAAAGTTTTTCATCACTTTCATCATGCAGTATAGCATAAGTTTCAGTAATATTTTTCTCTATATTATTAAAAGCTTCTTGTGCCAGTGCTCGTCCAGTTGCATCTTGGCCTTCAATACCAAATGTATCTGGCTCTTCTGGTTCTTGGGGTTCAGCTTCTATATCAATAAATTTATCATCAGCTGGAGCATCAACATCGGATACTTTAATATCTACTTCTTCTTCGATATCGCCTTCTTCTTCATCTAAACTAATTAATCCTTCTTCTTCGCCAGCGGCTCCACCAGCTTTATTAATATCTTCAGTTTCTAAAAGCGTAGAAACGGCATTCACAACATGAGCCCTAAAAGAATCACGTTGTTCTTTTGAAGTTGTTAGCGTTTTAAATTCTGTTTCAAGATTTGGGAGAATTTGCTTAAGTAAATCTTCCAGAATATTAATTGCTGTTGAAGAATGAGGGGTATCTTCAATATCTTTTTTTGCTTCTTGAATTAAATGCCGAACAACTTTTCTAATTTGCGTTTCATCGTCTTCAACTTGCTGCTTTTTTCGTTCTGCGAGTTTAAGCTTTTCGCGATGTTGTTTTTTGAGGGCTTCAAAAATAATTTCACGAAGAATCATTTCTTCAATCAAATCTTTTTGCTCATCAACTTCTTCTTCATCTTCTTCTCGAAAAATTGTGGGAGATTTCTTCTTTTTTGTGGGATCTACAGAATATCCTTCAACTGAACCACCAGCCATCGCAGATATTTCTTCAAGATTTTTTTCTTCAATTTTACTCATTATTACCTTCCTGAAGTAAAGTAACTTGCTCTTCTAATTTATTAACTTGCTCTTGCATTCTGCGAGATGATCTTTTTAATTCTCTAAGGTTATGTTTCATAACTTCAATTCGCCTTTCTTCAGATAAGCTGCGCGGTTTAAGCGCACTAATGTTTTCAGAAAGCGCTTGAATCCAACTATTAATTGTTGGACCAGCGCCTTCATTTATAATAAAACTTCTAGTAAGCGAATGTAAGTTAACTTTCATTTTTTCATCCTAACCGAAAATTGACTTTTTCTTTTTCTTTGGTTTTGGTGCTGGCGCAACTTTTGGTGCTGCCGCAGGAGCTACAGGTGCAGCCTCTGGTGCAGCCGGTGCCGGATCACCCATTTTCTTTCTTCGTCGTTTGCCTGGACTTGCCATAATTTATTTCTCCTTATTTAATAATCTTGGTCCAACGCTTCATAAGCGTTTCATTAAGTTCTGTTCGTGCTTTTTGTCGAATGCTGCGACCTTTTGGTAAGAAAGACTCAGCAAAATGTGTTCCTGCTTCGTGCCGATCTTCGTGCTCTTCGTCATATGCCATATCTTGTCGAAGTGCGGCTGCATGTTCTGGACTTAGATCGCCCTTTTTTAATCGCTTTTTATCAGCGCCTTCATCTTCTCCATAATCATAAGTTTCTTTAGCTTTTGAATCTTCAAAAACTGGACCACCAACTTGTCCATCTCTTTCAAAATCGAAAGGATTTGTGTCGTCTTGTGCAGTTAATGGTGCTAAAGTTGGATCGCCTTCATCAAAACCGCGTGTTCCGTCTTCTTGAACCTTCTTCTTCTTTCTTCTCGCCAGTTCTTTTCGCATTCGTTTTACATCCGCCATCGACGGTCCTGGTTTGTGGGTTTTTTCCTTACCTTCAATGTCCTTATGCCATTTCCCGAAAGCTTTCTGGGTTTTTTTCTGGCCTGGCGATAATGTGGAGGTTTTGACTCTACCGAGCTGTTGGGCGCGTTTGAACCGCGCTTTTCCTGCTCCCATCTCGCTCTCCATGTCTTCGAAACCGCCCTCTTCCAGACTTCCTTTATAAATGGCACCTGGCTGACCACCAGCTTTTTCTGCTTCTTCTTCTGCTGCTCTAGCAGCCATAGATTTTGCAGGATCTGAAACCATATCGCCCTCATTAACCATTTCCCGAATGAGCCCCCGCACAATTGTTCGCAATTGCGATTCTTTTAATTTCTTATTCATTTTATCTCCCTCAACTAATGAATTATTTGTTTTTTGTTTTTGGTCTTCTGCAACATGTTGCCGCCAGTTTTGCGAAACTCCCGTTAACTGACCAAATGCATCTAATGCTTTTGAGCTTCTAAAAGTAAGTCCTTTATCTTGTGCCATCGCACCGCCACCGCGTTCTTGCTCGCATTTTTCTTTGGTTATTGGCAACCAATTGCTAAGAGCCTGAAGTTTGAGTTCGCGATCTCGCGCCCAAGCGTTCAACTGAGCGATATAAGTACCACACTTCGGTTTTTTGGCTTGTATTTTGTGAAGACTGGCTATAGCATCTTCAGCATCATCACCTATTTGCTTTTTAATGGCTGCTTCAAGACCTGCTTGTTCATTTAATCTTTTTTTCATCTTCTTTTGCTCGAATAATGGCATTCCGACAACATCATTGGATGGCGATGGCACATATTGACTTATGCTAGTAAATAGTGGCTTTCCACCCTTATCTTTTAAATTATCTTCCCAATCACGGAAGATCATATTTCCGCGTTCATAAGCTTCTCGTTCCATTTCACGAAGATGCCCATCTTCTTGTGCATAACCTGCGACAGTTTCGCCGTTCTGCTCAAAGTCTCCGCGACAATTTTGATCATGATGAACAAGCTCATGAGCCAAAGATCGCAAAATATCTTTAATGTGTCGGCCTTGAGTATATAAACCAATCTTATGATTGCTGGGAGAATAATAGGCAGTCTTGCCCAGCGGATTTTCCATGTTGTTTCCGCTTTTAACTATACAGATTTTTGCATGTGGCTTAAAGCCAAGATTTTCTCTTGCAGCGCCATATAGGCTCCGCATCAAAGGTATAAATTTACCAATTCTTTGATCTTCATGCATAACTCCTACTAATTAGTTATCTACATTAGGAAAATCACTAAGAACCACCATCCGACAAGTCCTAAATAAAATGCGGATAACATATATAAACAAATACGAGCTAATTTATGATCACGATTAAACCATAATAAAAATACCAGAATTGTGGTTGTGAAAATCTTTAAAAATGTGAAAAGGCACCCATCGCCTTGAAGTAGGAAAGCCATGATGGGGTTGGCTTCGTCTAGAGGGCCATATTTTATGTATTTTACCGTTAAAATCGTATCTAAAACGTTGGAGATGATAAGAGATATGGTCGCGAGAGCTAATGTGAATTTTTGGCTCATTTCTAGAAAAAATTGATGGTGATTTTATGCTCTTCTTCTATATCTTGTTGGTGAGGTTTCGTTGGAGCTGGAAAAGCAGGCGAATGAAGTGGTAATCTTAATTGCTCGCGTTGTCTTTCGCGTTCTTCTCGTTTTTTGCGCTCATATTCGATCAAAACTTCAATAGGAACATCTTGCCATGGTTTTTTTTGATGTCCCATATTTGTAACTAGTGGTGGCATTTCTAACGTCCTTAATTTTGTTTTGATTCTTTTGTTAAATATGAGAGATTGAATGGCTCAAAGCTTCCATCTGTTTTCATAACCTTTGCAAACACAAATTTGCGATTTATTCCTCTTCGCTCAGAATAGATCTCTTGAATAAAACCATATTCTTTTTCTTGGCTTTTTAAATGTTTCCAAGAAACGAGATCACCCACTTTAAAATCTTCTAAAAGGTGTTCATCAAATATATTTTCTTCATTATTGTTCATTATCTTGCTAATGTGTTTACATAAGAATAAACACATTTTGTCATCATTGAATAATATTTTTCTTCATCAATATAGACATCCAATCGATTTGCTAAATCTTTTCCTTTGCGCCAAGCATCAATTTCTTCGCAAAGAACATCCACTTTGTATTTAGAAGATCTTTCTAATCTGATGTTGCGATTATAATTTGCCATTTTAGCTGAAGATGGATATTTTTTGTTGTAAAGATTTTCGTTATTATGTAATATAAGGTGGCCACATTCATGAAGCAGTGTATAAACTTGGTTTTCGATGTTTTGTCTTGTGTTTATTGATATGCAATTGTCCGCTGAACGAAATTCATCTTGGACACAATAACCAAAATCAAGATCGCAATTTTTATTGGCCACCCATTCACAAATCTTTTCTAATCCGATAACAAATACTTTTTTCTTAAGCTTTCTACGTGTTTTTGTCAACTGTTCCTCCTTTATTTTGACGCACATACAGGATACCACGTCATGAGGCAAAAGTCAAGAGGAATAATTATTAAGGATTAATTATAATTTTGATATTTCTTCTGCTAATTTATCAAAATCTAAAGATTTCCACCCTTTAAAGAATTGAGCAGTTAAGTCTGGATCGGGTGCGACTAAAGCTATTAATCCAATTTCATTTGAGGTAGGATTTTCTACAAAATTTCTTATTTCTTGGGCTTTATTTTTGATAACAGTTATCGTGGGACGGGTACCGGCATTAGAAAGCATAGTCCGATACAATGAAATGGAATTTGTTATATTATTTTTTTCTTCTAATGTCATCTTATTATTTTGGCAATGCCTGAAGCGCATCAATACCAGTTCCATTATTATATAGGCTATCCACTTGTCCATCAGTCAATGTAAAGTCCCATATTGACATTTCATCCACAGACCCGGATGTTGTCCATCCAGCGCCAGCATTGTACCAATGCCCAAACATTACATTATCATTTTCATTTATTACTGAAGAAAATGGATCTGAATGATAATCCCCGTCAAGAAGAACATTGTTAACATAACATTTTACCTTTCGAGCCGTGGGGTCGGTGACACTTCCACTTATCGCATAAACAATATGGTTCCATTGTTGGGGCTGAAGCGCTCCTGATGTTTGATCTTTGGTCCAGCTATTCCATCCAGGTGTTGTGTTTGAAACATACCATTGCATTGATCCCTCGGAACCTGAATTGTCGGAATAATTTGTCATAAAACTATATCCACTACTAAGACTTTTTAAGTGAAATAAGCCTGAATAATTTGGCCAAGAGCCAACCGGAACTGCTGGTCGAAACCACATCGAAATAGACCATGAGCTTGAAAATAATGTTCCCCATTCTTGTCTTTCTGCGGGGGTTCCAAAATCAATCATCGCTTTGGTCGTGTTATAACCGGGATGATCCGACGTAGAGCCAAATGCTACAGAATAAGTTCCTCTAAATGGATTTTCAGTTGTATAATGCGGCTTATAATTTTCACCTGCTGCTCCTCGATCCCATAACGTGCCTGTAAAATTATTTGTACCTTTTGCAGAAACAGTTGTAGACGAAGAAGTTTCCATATCATAATAAACAAATGGAATGTAATATGAAGGAGCCGCCCCAAATGGATATTTTTTGCTTTCTCCATTTACTAATGTATATGGCGCACCAGTTGTTCCTTGGCGAATTCTGCCGGTTGGAATAAATGGTGCTTGCGCAGCCAAAAAAGGAGTATTATACTGTTCTACATTACCACTTAAAGTTGTGATTGTATAATTTGATGAATAACTCATTATTATTAAGGAATTACCAAGGTTTTTTGACTGGGAATTCACAAGCAGTTCCGGCGTCCATATTCGTCAACGTTCCATTTAAGCTGCCGCTCGCCGCTGTAGGCATATTCTTAAGAGTTGAACTTCCAGGCCCGTCTTCGAAATTCAAATACAAAACAATATTAGAAGATTGTACAAAATTTGCTCGAAGACCAATACCTTCGTTATATAATTTAGCTACTTCACCATCAGTTAAAACAACATTCCAAATTGCAAAATCATCCATTTGACCACTAAAGGGACGATTCAAACCGCTCAGATCAGCATCCATGCCTAATACAAGTGGGCCTGTAGCCTCATCCACCCCCCCCGCGACGCTTGTATGAGTTGTTGCTGTACCATCAACATAAAACTTAAGAACTTGCGCATCACGATCCATTGTTACGGCTATATGATGCCAATTTGTATCATCTGGATATAAAGTATCAGTTATTTTCGGGCCGGCTCCACCGCCACCTGTGGCGTCGAGCCTATATGCGAGCGCCCTAGTGTATCCGCCGGTATCGGTAAAGTAAAAAGTGATACCCGCATAAGGGAAATAGGTGACGTAAGTGGTGAAAAGCTCTTCGACCGCATTAATTCCAGAGGGTGCTTCGTTATATTTCATCCAAAAGGAAACTGACCATGTAAAGGTCGCTACACCCCCATGACCGCTCATCCAGCCCCAATCACGATCAAGAGCATCTCCAGCAATGATATAATCATTTGTTCCGTCAAAGTCTAAAGCATAGTTTCCAATTTTGCCAGGAACCCAATCACCATTATAACAAATCTTTCCTAATGGAAATTTTTTGCTATTTCCGTTTATCGCGATGTAAGGAGTGGTAGGACATTCCGGTTGGCGAATTCTTCCGGTTGGAATAAATGGTGCTTGCGCAGCCAAAAAAGGAGTATTATACTGTTCTACATTACCACTTAAAGTTGTGATTGTATAATTTGATGAATATGACATAGAAATCCTTTAATAAAAAATCTTCTATGTTAAATAGTGGGAGGAATGGTTATTTTACATTACGGAATGCACAATGAATTCCGCGAAAAGCTTTGCGATCAATCTTTAATTGAACACCGTGTTGATCTAAAAAGCTATATTCAAGGATTGCTGCCTCGCATCGTTCAATAATCTTTGCTGCGTCGGCCTTGGTACTGTAAACATAAACAAAACCTTCTTTTTTGTCGGCATTGGCGTCAATAACATGCGATTCGCCTTCTGGACCGCCACCTTTGCCCTTAAAATGGTCTTTGACCTCGGTCAAAGTCGGTTTTTGGCTTACAAGAGTGCCCCAAGCGTCTTTTTTTGTATCTTTTGTGTCTGTCATAATACTCCTTTTATACCTTATCTAATAGAATATCGAGTGATTTTGCGGTCGCAAAAGCGTCTCCAAAGGCCGTATGACGGTCTTTTTCGGCTATTTTGACGCCCGCAGACTCGAATAATACGTCAGCAGATGCCCGAAATCCCTTAATTTTGCCGGAAATCATTAAAAATTGCAGGATTGAACAGCTATCAAGCGCCCGATTGCGGAAATCTAGGTACATATCCTGTTCAGCGAGCCTGTAAAGCCGCTCAATGAACCCTAAGTCGAAGGCTACGTTATGACCCACGAGCTGAATTGGACGCCTGTCGGGTCCAAATCGAGCGTTTAACGCGCTTTTTATGGTGCGGACTGCCTCAATAGGGGTCAATCCTTCGTCTTCAATGGTCTTTAGGTCGATTTTATTAACCTTTAGGGCTCTTTCTTCGACATTTAGCTCTGGTTCCTTGATATAAAAGTCAAAAAGCTTACTTATTTCGCCTCTTGGCTTCCAAATCACGCCTGCCATGCTTAAAATACTGTTTTTCTTGCAATTTAAGCCTCCAGTTTCGGTATCTACCACTAAAAGTGTGTTTTTCATTGTCATATCCTATGATAGCACGGGAAAATGCTCTTGTCAACTGTTTTTTCTTAAAAATAGCTTACTATTTACCTTTAGAGGGCCAATGAAAAGGTTAATCATCTCTGATTTGCATTTAGGATGCCATTATGCTAAGGAAAAGCAATTATTAACCTTTTTAAACAGTATTGAGGGCTTCGATGAGCTAATTTTAGCCGGTGACATCATTGATTTCCTAATAGTACCCACTTTTACCGAACAAACAGCCAAATTATTCGATTTTGTAAGCAATTTCGAGGGAAAAGTCATATATATCGTCGGAAATCATGATATTCCGTTCAAATCATGCATAGGGACCGAGCTTTTTGATGTAAAGTTCGTTGAATCATGGGAATTCGAGGAAAATGATAAGAAATTCAGAATAGAACATGGTGATAAGTATGAAAAAGGCATTATTCACCGCAAAGCATTAATAAAAGTCATTATGGTGTTCCAAGAGATGATTGGAAGGCTCTTTGAATGGAATTTATCGGCCTGGTGGCAACACTTATTCGAGAATAAGAGAAAAGCAAAGCGTATTTGGGACATTTTACAGTGGAATGATGATGCTGATGTTTTTATTATGGGTCATAACCACGAACCAGAAGTATTAATATGGGTAAATGAAGATGAAGTCATCAAAACTTACGTTAATTCAGGAGATTGGACCCGACATTGCACTTATGTAACTGTAATTGACGGTGTAACGCGCTTAAAGAAGTTTAAGGCTGATAATTCTCAATAAAAGTCATTAATGCGTCGTATTTTGGGGCATTTGCGCGTGTTTGCTCTTGATATTCGAGCGATCCCCATGTTCCCCATCGACTTGGAGCCGAAAGATAAGAGTAATAGACAAAAATATCATCTCCAATGGCAAACCACTCGTCCAAATACTTCAAATAGATCTGTTTTATCCTTGGATCGCGATTTACTTGCAAAAATAAGTCGCGTTGGCTCTCATTAGAGCCAATAAGATGCTGACCGCCCTCATATGCGATGTGTTTTAAGCCGCGTTCGTGTGCATGGTCCGCATTTCGCACTTCATTGGCCATAACATCGGAAATATCTGCTTCTAAGTTGTTTAAAACATCATTAACGGTCATTCCACCAATTCCCATGATGTAAGGAGCAGTTGCATACACGTCTGCCTTCTTATATGCGTCATTCCAGCGCATAACTTCGAATCCCATAGCCGGAACAGCCGATTGACCAGCCAAAACACGCACTAATTCGTGAGAATCGATAATTTCGTCCCAAATATCAAAGATTTCAACAGATCGTTGGGAATAATAGCGCCAACCGGCCATCCATTCTTCATTTGCAAGCCCAAGCTTCATCCCTTCTTCAATTGAATACTGTTGTTGAGGAAAAAGACCATTCCAAACCTCATTTGAATACTCAATATAGACTTTTAGCTCTGGATCAAGCTCTGTGCTAACTAATTCAGCAAATTGACGCACAAAATCATCATTTGCCTTGTAAGGCATACTAAACCAAGGGTCAGCATGGAGCTTATTTGCTAATTTGATCATCCAAATGGGATGAACGCCTGTATTTCCCGATTGAAACAGTTCTGGGACAGGAAGATCGCTCCATTCTACAACTGCTGCATCTCCATATTGCTCATTTGACATTTGCCACTGCTGAAAACGAATAATTTTAAATTTTGAAAGAGATTTAATAAAAATCGGATGAAAAGTCTCTTGTTCTTTTGTGTTTTCGAAATTTGGCATAAGAATTCGAATATTTTTTAAAGGATTTAATGGATTTGTGGAATTTAATCTCATATATATGCCTTCATCACCTGGAGTTACTTCAATAAGCATTTGACCAGGGCTTCTTTTAATAACTCTTGCATTCCAAAAGAAATCTAAGTTTCCTTCACCTTCATATACAACTGTATATCTTCCAGCTGGAAATCGACCCTTATGATTAAGAAACATTAAGGTGCCAGCAGCTTGATTTGGTTTAAGAAAGGCAACCCAACCATCAGTAGTTAAATTTAATTGATCGTTTCCTGTTTCACAAGTGCCTTCTCGACAATCCCAAATCTCAGGACTCGTTTGTTGTGGGATCCAAGGACGCGCTAGCTTGAAAGCATCCACAAATGGCCAATGACCAACCCAATCTTTAGCATATTCCAGGTTTATTCCCAATGGAGAGTTTTCGTTTGCCCATTTTGTAGTGGTGGTTATAACTCCAGTATCAATTAAAACAACTGAAGAATCCACAACAGATGGAATAATATCTACTGTTGGACGATCCGGCAAGGACGGAATAGTTTCGGTAGTTTCTGGACACGAAAAAAAGGCTACAATTAAAAATAACACAGCCATAATTTGAACTTTCATAAATATCTCCTAGATCTTTCTTTATAACATGAAATTAAAGATTTTTTAAACAAAAAAAAGGGGGCTAAAAAGCCCCCCAAAAAAATCCTATTTTTTAATTGTAACTACAGCGAAACGCTAATACCAAGTCCCATCACATGGGAATGGGTTGTAGTATCACCAAAAGCAGAGTCAAGCAAATAATATGCACTAACGCCAACTGCGTCTGTAACAGACTTTGCAACACCAACGGATGCACGGTTTCCCGACAATCCAGATTCATCAACGAAAACTTCGTCCGAAATCCATGGCGCAAGACCCACAACATTAGTAGTTGCGCTCAATTTAGATCGACCACGCAAAGTGTCCCAATCACGCAATTCCATTCGATTGGCAATATCCAAATCAAAATCGCCACTCAACAAGTTCATGCTAAGACCAACCCAAGGTCGATGCTCGCCCGCGCTGGTATTACGATAACCAAGATGAGCACTAAGCAGTCCTGCATCATATCCCACACTCAAATCAGTGTGTTGACGAGCCAACGAAGGATCGCTAACGTCGTCAAAACGCAACTCCTCTTCCACACTCAAGGTGAGGTTGTTAGCAACGGTGCCCGAAACACTCAAAGTGGTCCAAGCTGCCGTATCTGCGGCAAACGCAGATGTAGAAAGCAGAAGCAACGCGGCTGCTGCCAAGGAAATAATTCCAATTGTTTTAGTTTTAGTATTCATTTAAATTCTCCTTTTTACTAAAATTGTTTTGTTTAATTGTGACGCATGTGATCACTTCCGGCTTCGCATATAAAAATATACTGCAACCAGACCGACAACCACAGCTGCGCCAATTACTTCAATACTCATATTTTACCTCCTTTTTGAAATGCTGCTCACAGAGGGACTTGAACCCCCACGCCTAATATCAGCAAAAGATTTTAAGTCTTCCGTGTCTACCACTTCCACCATGCGAGCTTCTTTACAATATTCTTTTCTACATGGTTCTGTGCATTGGGAAAAACATGTGCCAAATTGATAACCTTTATCAATAGTTCTTCGGCAAATCCGAGCACAATCTCTGAAACACACATCAATTTTATCATTGCATACTATTCTTTTTGGTTGCTCACACTGAAACGTATTAACCAATAAAATTGCAGCAATTAAAGTTCTCAATCATTTTCTCCATGGGCTCTGAAGGATTCGAACCTTCGACCTATCGGTTATGAGCCGACAGCGCTAACCGCTGCGCCAAGAGCCCGAGCCAGATTCATCTTTAGTAGTATAACCAAAATGTGGGAGAATGTCAAGAAGAAAAAATTCTTTAGAATTGTATTTATAAAAGATGCGATATATAGATTCAGATAATTTTTATGATCTTTCAAATTATAACAGCTTTTCTTGCTGGTGTTTATTCTTTCTTTAAATCAAGTTATTGTATAATAAAATAATTGAACCGCGTGTTTATTGCACAAAGTTTTTTTGTTGCTCCAATGCATCCATTTTGTAGAACAATGAAGTTCTCCTTCACCACCACACATTTCACAAGTTTTATAACTTATCTTTTTGGTAAATTCCACGATATGATCAACAATTTCATCTCCCCCATCATAATCAAAATCAATCCCGCCGTGTTTGGGTTCTATACGATAAAAAACAGCAGGAAAAGAAGATGGTCTTGCTGAAAACATTTCTTGGTGTGTTTTAATTGCCATAAGCATATCTTCAATTATAAGATATAAGCCGGGTTCACAATTGATGACACTTTCTTTTGCCAATAGGTCGGGAAATTTTTCATAAAGTTTAAGAAATTTATCTTCGCCCATATTCTTAATTATAAGGCAAAAAAAAAGGGGGCTCAAAAAGAGCCCCCCGCGATTTATTTAAATAATCGCTAGTGAAAGAATCGGTTAATCGGCAACCTTAGTCGTGGGGAAACGACCTCGAATGTTGCTATTGAAAAACTGACCCTTGGAAGTCGACTCAACGAAATCATTCGCGGTCTTGCGGCCAACGCCACGATAAATATAAGTCCACGACGGATTCTTTTGCATCGTAACGCTCAATTGCTCCGTAAGAGGATTATATCCGACTGTGCGAATAAGAGATGAATTAACTGTTTGTTGATTTGTCATTGTTTATAAATACCTACCTTTTTGTTTTTGGTGGAGTTTTCTCCCCACTCAATGATGCCTACTATTATATCACATCCAGCGAGATTGTCAAGAACTTTTTTCACATAAGTTCATATTCAAAGATTGTTTTATCATATTGCCATCTTAAGTTTTCGGCATATTTATCGCCTTCTTCTTCAGTCTCAAAGGTTGCCAAATTTTGACGCAATGGGGAACTTTCTTTATTTATTGTTTCAATAACAAGCTCAACATCCCAAGTATTTTCTTTATTACGAATTACTTCGACATATTGTTCTGCATAAATTGGTGCTTTAGATTTCATCGTGAGCCCCAAACCAAATTAAGAAAGCCCCGGCGAGGCTAATGGCAAGAAGCGGTGGAGCGATAATCGCCCCAAAGACAAGTTGCCCAGGTTTTGTTTTTATAATTTTTTTTATTGTATTATTCATGTTAATCTTTCTTTAGCGGCGCAGCCGCGTTTCGTCGCGGGAAATTATTCCTCACTCATTTTATAATCAATCGTTTTTTCTTCAAATCGGTCGCCATGCCATTTACGATAAGATTTGGTATTTTTAATCACCTTTTCGCTAATTAATTTTCCAAGCCGAACTCGCAAATCTTTCACAACTTCCAAATATCGTTTTTGTTCTTCAGTTTGATTTGCAGAATCCACAGAATACCATTGTTCCTTCATTAGCCGACACATGACCACATATAATTCGTTGTCAATAACTTTGACTTCTTCTTCAGTAAGCTCGATTTTCACATCGCGGCCCCCACAATTTCAGTTAAATATCCTTCACTATCAAAATGAACTTCCACAAGCCCATTATCAATTAATATCATATGATCGTTCCATTCTTCATGGTCGATGTTTGCTGACTCCAGCATTTCGATAAATTTATCCTTATCCATTATTATTCCTTGTAAATTTATTTTCGCACGATTTGGATTATTTGTCAACTCTTATTTGCATTTGATAGTAGAATTAATTCGCAATCTTTAAAAATAACGCTTTTTTGATTTGGAAATAAAACGCGCCACTCCACAAATAATGTTGTCATTGTATAGCCTTCGGATTCTTTTCTAATTATCATTCCTTGCTTGCCGTAATAAAAACGCAAGGTGGGACTTAATTTTTTATCCTTTTTGACCGCAACAAGATCTCCGACCTTAAAGTCGTGCATGTTCTATAAATATCAAGGAGCATTGGATTCTTCTTCATGTTCCTCATGTTCATACATAAAAGGCACAAGTTCTACGTCTTCAAGGTTTTTTTCTTTAATAAAGTTTTGCGCAGGTCCAAATTTGCCCTCAAACCAAATATTGTTTTCAGCGTCAATGACTTTCCAAATTGTATAATATTTCGGAGGGTTCATGGGCGTGCTTCTAATTTAATACTCGTTTCGCGAAGCCAAAAGGTTTTTCCATTACAAGATCGAACAACATAATACCAAATTGGTTTGTCTCCAGTGAAAGAACGATTTGATTTTCCAAGAACAATTGCTAAACCAGTCAGGCGACTTGATGTAATTAGATCGCCAACTTTAAATATGTTATTCATGATTAAAGCGCATTTGTATCGCTTGTGATTTTTTTCAAATATTCGGGTTTTGGATAAGCCGTGCGACCATCAGTCAAGCGAACCATAACCGAAACGCGCTTTACCTCAAGAACCATGCCGGTATCAAGCCAGAGACCATCGCGACAGACGATTTTTACCAAATCACCATGTTGAAATTTTTTATTATTCATTATTTTGCTCCCAACGGAATAACGTTTATTACAGGGGATAGAACAACTTTTTTGTTATTTGTTAAGCATTGTGCATCCACCACAATGCGTGCCTCGCTTAAATCGAGTCCATCAGATGTAAATTCACGAAATAGTTTTACGCGATCATCAATGCGACGATAAATCGCTTTTGGATTATTTTTTAAGCAAAAATGTTGGCCATTTTTAATATTCGATAATTTCACGTTCACATTATCTCATGATGAGCGGTTTTTGTCAATATGGGGAAACCCTGGATTATGGCCAGGGTTGCGCTTTTTTGCATTTTTTGCAGGATAATTTGGGGCGATAGTTTGCCCCGGTGAGTCTATCGTTTACCCTGATTGATTCATAAAACTCTTCAAATTTTAAGCCTTTTGCTGCACAGGAAACGCATTTTGCGCTTTCTGCGTAAGCTTGGTCGCCCTGAAGAGCAGTCGGGGTCGCCGCAATCATGCGGTCAGTTCGTTTTTCGATTTTTTCAACTTGTTTTCTTAACATATTATGCCTTTGCTAAAATAATTATGCAGCCGCTTTTATTATGATGTCGTGCCACGGTTGCTTATCTGAATAAATCAATGAAGCGTAATCTTTTCCAGCCCATTGAATATGTGCCACTGCCACCACGGAATCATGAAATGTTACATCTTCTGTTCTTATGACAATTCCATAAAGCGCAATCCCGAAAATTGAAGACGACCCACCCATATAAACAAAATCGCCAACTTTAAATTTTTGGTTGTTGTTATTCATTGTTTGAGGTCGATGGCCTCATGCCTTTGCAAGAAGTTTAATGTGTTTTTCATTATACCAGTGTACGTGACCATCCATTGCCTGCACTCTCCAAGCCGGAAACCGACCGCCGTCGCCCAGGACGCCGCCACCAACAGCGTCGATAATGATTCCGTTAAAAGTGTTAAATCCGCTTGTATTATTGCGGATCCTGGGAAACCCAAGGCGGTCAATCTCGGTTTTCATGGTCCACGGCGCTTTAACTGCAACAAGATCGCCTTTATTGAATTTTTTCATTTGTTATGCCCTCGCAAGAAGTTCAATGTTCTCCAGAACTGCAACGCGACCCCGACCGCACCAGTGTACGATGGTCGTCAACTCCCCATTCAAAACCTCTCGTCCTATGACAATTCCGTACAGGTTGGCGTACCGCGACCGCACCAAATCGCCAACCTTAAATTTTGATTTGTTTTTCATTGTTTTGCCTTTGCGATTAATTTAACGTTGTGGTCTCTTTCCCACTTTTTAAAACCATTTGGTCTGAGAACAAGCCAAGGAAAGCTGAAGTCGTCCGCTGGCACGTCGCAATCAATTATGATTCCATAACCCCCGAGTGAGGGCTCCATCAACCGCCTCAGCGACGACACGCGAACGAGATCGCCTTTTTGGAGTTCATTGTTTTTGGATTTTTTTTTGGGCGGCATTTTTAATTCTTGCCTTTTGCGATAAGCTTAAGGTTTACTCCAACATGCCAAATTTGTTTTCCGCTTATTGTGTGAACGAACCATTCGTTATTAACATGAGATTTGCCAAGAATAACTGCGGGTTCGTTTTCGTATATCATTCCTTGAATATGAACGAGATCGCCTTTTTCGAATTTGTTTCTTTTGTAATTTTTTTTGAAGACCATTTTAATCTTTGACTGCTGCTAAAATTGCTAGTCTATCCTCGCGTATGTCCCAATACTTGCGACCATCTGCGGCATGAACGTTGTAAAACTCTTTCGTCGGATCTCGGCTTGTACGACGATGGTTGCTTTTTTCCATAATAATTGCGGTAACATACGGTTCGCGCTCTCGTTGCCATTCATATGAATTCATGCAGGGTTTTTGAAAAACAACAAGGTCGCCAATCTTAAATCTCAAAATTTTTCCTCGGGATCGTGAATGTCCTTAGCACCCACCTGGACCTACCCCGGCCCCCTGGGACATACATTCCGGGGGAGCCCTCGCCCCTACCACCGGACCACACACCATGCCGCACATGTAATCAAGCTGGCTACAATGTAGACCAAAGCCCATTCGGGCCACGACATCAGCAATCATCCCACGATGTAACGCTTTCCCCACATGGGGCAAACGCTGCGTGTGCTCCGCTATCCCACGTATCCATCACACTTTGTGGGACAAGGCTTACACTGAGATTGTCCCTTCCCTTCGGGATGAACTTGTTAATGTGCTTAGATGTAGTCACAGAATGACGCTCTTCTGTGCGATAGTATGTGCCATCAGGCGACTCAAGCGCAACAGGTGTGCTGTATGAATACAGGACACGACACCCACGTCCTTCAACGATGGTGGCATTTTGTTTGCCTACTCGGGTAATCCTCATTAGTAGTTCTCCTCAACCGAGATGTGGTAATAACCCTCATTGTCGGTGTGTTTCCAGTACAGATCCTGCGCGTCTTCGCGCAATTCCTTGACAGAGGAATCGGGATAAACCCTGACTCCCCAGCTTTCAAGATGCTCAAGCAGATCCTGTTTAGATGCGTTTTTGATTTCGACTAGATTCATGTTTTTCTTTTCCCTTACTTTCTGAACCTATTATCTCATAGGCGGTTGGATAATGCAATACTGATAAACCCTTAATATGTCGTTTTTCTAATCTTTTCTGTGGAAACCCTTAATCTTCATTTGTTCCCAAAATAAGCAAACCAAGCATCCCCAACACAACCACAAAGCAGGCAAGCGCACCCGCGAATTCAACCAGAAACAATAATAAATCACTCATCTAATGCTATTCTCTCCCCGACTTTCTGTAACCATTATCTCATATAAGATTAGGAAATGCAAGAAAAAAATGCACCCCGATGTCGATTTCCCGGCAAACCCTACAGCTTGAGGAAAACCATTAGCATGACCGCATAACTGCTCATGACCAAACATGTGATCGCGAACATGTCTTCGAATTTTCGGGGGCGCATTGAATTTGTTTTCATTTATCAGACTCCAATCTGGTTAAGGGTTTTTCTTCATGCGGCTTTACGTCCGTCGTCTGGGTTCTGCCGCTCATCGATGGCCCAGGCTCACACGGACGCTTATATCTTACCTTCACACATTTCTGCTTACCTCCAACACTGGGACAGTGTTAACCCTCTACGTGATTACCCCATGAATCAACAATCCAGAGCTTCCCCCAATTATTGCCGAACGCCATTCGATATTCTGCGAGGATGCGACGGGCATACCCTAAGTGTGGAAAATCACCATCAATTTCCTCGGTCATGTCAAAGTGTCCCTGAAATGCTCCCATGATCTTGTACATTCTATCTCCCAACTTTCTGTAACCATTATCTCATATAAGATTAGGAAATGCAAGAAAAAAATGCATGTCCATGTCGATTTCCAGGGAAACCCTGCGGACAGTGTTTACCCTTACTCATCCGCCACCAGCTCACCATCATTCTCCATCGCGACAACCTCCTCCGGTGTCCAGTACACCGAGAGAATACCATATTCCGCGCACAACTTTTCCGTGATTTCATCCACCACAGTCTGTGACACATCGTACTGAAAGTATCGGTCCCGATCAGCCGATAGGGCACTAACAATGCAGACAACTTCTTTTTTCGTCAACTTCATGATGGTATTATCTCATATAAGATTAGGAAATGCAAGAAAAAAAATCGTCTACATGTCGATTTCCAGGGAAACCCTGCGGACAGTGTTTACCCTGCATCGCCCATGAACGCCAAGCCAAGCGCAACACGCCGAAGCTGGCGCTTTGCTCGCTCAAATTTCTCTAAAATGGTTTTGCCAGGATGCGGATAAAACCATCCGGCTTCAGCGTCGTACAAATTTTGCAACCCATATTCATAATCCCTAATCATTGAGGGTTTACCATATTTTTCCAAAAATGCTGGGATTCGTTCTGTACCTTTCAGATTGTTCACTACACGCTCTGGTTTCGATACGTCCTTCAAAGCATCGAACAAAAGCTCGCTTACTGCCGTCCTGTTAATGCCGTTTGCCATCGCATTCTGTCGGCGCTTGCTCTTGCAGCTTTTGACCAGCCGCTGAAGGCTCGTAAATTCTGGCGCAGTCATGTCGAGAATGTCTTGCTCGGTCAACTTCATAATGGTATTATCTCATATAAGATTAGGAAATGCAAGAAAAAAAATCGCCTGCATGTCGATTTCTGTGTAAACCCTTAAAACAATAAGAGGATCTCTTCGACCCATTCGATGAGCCCCAGGACAGTGATAACCCCACCTAAAAATAAGAGATAGAAAAAAAATAATGGGTTAATGGGTTTCACTGTCCGGGGTAAACCCTAATACTCCGCGAGTGCTCGTTGCACTCGCAAAAATTTCTGGCGCGTCTTATTGCGCTTGACATTCTTATGCGAATGTGCTCCTGCTTTGCGCTTGTAGATAGCGCAAAATTCTGCACCACGCCGAGGAATAAAAATTTTCTTCTGTTTCGCCATTAGTCCACCGGAGAGATCAAAAATTCATAGCCTGGACCAAAACGATCCTGATAGGCTTTCATGGTCTTTGCAGCCTTGAACACATTGTCAAAAGACGGTCCAGCGATCAAAAATTTCTGACCTGTCGCCTTGTGAATTCCAAATACTTCGTACAACATCATTCTACTCCTCGTTCCAATTCCAATGACCCGACGACTCCAGCATGGATGCAGGGTAAACATCAGTGTAAAAAATTACTTGACCCTCGTTATCGTAATCAATCGATCCGTTTGGTACAAGGGTTTCCAGCGCCACGCTCAATTGTGAATAATCTCCAATTTCTTTTCTGAGCGCTTCCGCAAGTTTTTGAATTTCGGCTTTGTTCTTCATTCGATTCCCTAACTTTCTGATACCATTATCTCATATAAGATTATGAAAGTCAACAAAAAAAATCACTTTCATAATCTTTTCTGTGAAAACCCTTAGTCGATCTTGGTCGCAACGATGTGCGGGGAATACCCCTGTTTAATCTCTTCGAACTCTGCTTTACCAAAAAACTTATTACATTCTCTGGTGTCCCAGATGAGCGTCTCACCAGTGTCACAAAAATAAATTTCCCACATGATTCAATCCTCCTCGGACAGTGTTTACCCTACCAATCCCCGTAGCGCAAATTCCATGCCAGTTCTTCTGCTGCCGCATAGCTCTCGCCAAACATTTGCTGATTGAACTTCCAACGCTCGTAATCAGCCACGCCAGCCGCATACTCGGCATCACCAAGATTGTCCTCCTCTGGTACATCTGTAATCGAAATCCAATCGCGATAGCAAACGCAACCCGTTCGTCCTTTCACCGCCTCAATAGAATCACGATGCTGTGACATCCCGCCGTTCGCAGTCCAGCCACCGCATCGATTGCAGGCAGCAGCGGGCACGTTGCTTAGATCATTTTTGTTACCGTTCGACTTCATGACGCTATTATCTCCTATCGGTTAATGAATGTCAAGAGAAAAGATTATTATTATCGATCAGCCTTATCCCAATCACTAATCTGTAGCGCATCCTCGCACTTGTGTCGAAGGTCATGAATAGCCATCATGACCCGCGAGCCCTCCTGAAAGATATCCTCTTCAAGTCTTTCAAGAAGCATCTGGTCAGGAAGGTTTTCGCACAGGCTAACGATGGTTCGGAGTTCTTGTTTGCTTAGCTTCAACTTCATGATGTTATTATCTCACAATGGTTAATGAATGTCAAGAGGTTTTTTAGTTTCATGTTATAACTTGTCCTGTAATGCATTCCATTCTTTTCTGATCGCTCTTTCAAGTTTTATTGCCGTTGCTGGCGTAAACGCGCCTGAGGCCGCCTCGTCCATAACCTGCTCAAACGCCACCTGGAAGGCTTTCGTCTCTGGTGCCTCAGCCCAACTAAAGTCACCCTTATCGAAGAACTTTTTCAACTTCACAACTCCCGTCACATAATCGCCCAGTGCGGTAAGTTTCTCCATCTTTTCATCTGCATCAACATTATCAGCGTCATAATAGCCTTCTTTTCTCAACTTCATGATGGTATTATCTCACAATGGTTAATGAATGTCAATAAAAAAGATTAGCTAAATGATCTTTTCTGTGAAAACCCTTAGTAATATTGCCGGTCATATTCTGGACCGTGAAAGTCCAAGATATTCGCTTTGCCATGTTTCTTCAAGCGATCATTCCACTTTTCAGACCCACCATTCATCCATTGAAGGTTATTGTATCCTCTGTAGTTGTTTGTGTCATGAAGCACACGTTCAAGCGCCACAGTTAATGCCTTCTTTTCATCCTGGTTAATGGATGTCAACGCCAACTTCTCGTTGATGATGTTCTTGAAATTTTCTACCTTGAATGTTTTTCGGCTTTTCATGATGTTATTATCTCACAATGGTTAATGAATGTCAAGAGAAAAGACGCGAACAGCTCGGACAAATCGTGGAGGACTGGAGGGCTTTCTCAACTTTGCGAGAAAGCTTCCGCATTCTCTCCATCACCACAGGGTCGGCTTTTGCGCTCGCGCCAACATCGACCTCGATCAATTGTTGATACGCATACATAATGGTTCGGAGTTCTTCTTCTCTTAGCTTCAACTTCATGATGTTATTATCTCATAATAGATTAAGAAAAGCAAGCAAAAAGATTAGGGCCTTGTCGTTTCTTATGTTAACCCTATAAGGGTTTCCAGCGGGACAGTGATTATACAGTACCCGGTAATATTTGTCAAGCATAATATTGTCTAATAGGTCTTTTAATAATTCACTGTCCCGGCGAAACCCTGAACTGGTTTGCCCTGCATGAACTGTCGCAAGCTCGTGCAACTTGCATTGCAAAAAAAATCTATGTCACTAGAGGCGAGAGTCTCTCAAGTTGTTGCGAGAGTAGGCGATGCGCAGATCGCTGTTTTTAACAAACACGCAAAAAAATACCGGGAACAAAAAAAATTTGGGTGTTCAAAAAATATCGGGAGCAAAAAAACTGGGAACAAAAAAAAATTGCGCTTGCGCAAGCAAAAAAAATCGGGCTCAAAAAAGATCGGCAACAAAAAAAATCAAGAGCAAAAAATTTGCAACACCGATTGCATTGACAGTACGCAGGCTGTATTGCGATATGGCGTATGCAACCTGAGTTGCGGATGCGCCAGATACATCCGCTTCCCCCCACAATCCTCCACTATTCACCATAACATTTCCTTTCTGACTCTTCATCACAATCGACTATCTATAATTATCAACACGTATCCCACCGTGGGCTACTACCTTATAGTCTCTCTCTAAGATTCCTTCAGAAGCACTCCAACTGTAGTTTGGGTTATGTGACCATTTGACACCAAAAATTTTTGCTCCTGATTCATCTTGTTTTACACTTATGATAATTCCATAAACATCTCGGATGTCTGGTTGTTGGTGATGGCAGTTAGAGATTAGATCACCTTTGTTAAATTTATTTTTGATGTCCTTCATTTTTTATGCTCTGCTTAGAACTTCTGTGTTATCCCAGGCAAAAGTTCCAATATCGACTCGCACTCTTTCTCCGCCAATCCATAAGATATTAACATATGTGGTCCCCGCTTCAAAGCAACCCAAGTGGTGATACAGAATTATTCCCATTGCTACTCCGGCTCGACTGCCAATAAGATCACCTTTTCTGAATTTATATCTCTCGTCTATCATTTGTTACGCCTTTGAAACAAGCTCGAAATGTTGATGCGCCCAGTCGGAGGGCTCGTGAGTATCATCACCAGACACCCAACGAATATGATAGTGGCGAGTAAGTTGGTCATAAGAAATAATGACTCCCCAATCTTCACTCCAAAAGCCGCCGCCTTCACCGGGTTGGTCGCGTGGTGGCAAATGAATTAAATCTCCACGTTCAAACATTTGTTATGCTTTGGAAACAACTTCCGTCTGAGCCCAAGCTACAGTGCATTCTAAAATCTTTGTGGTTGTTCCGTCTGGCCAACGAATCAATGCCCACTCCATGTCCTGATACGTCAGTTTCCATTTTGGTGGTGCTGCCCTTCCATTGCCCATCTTCACAATCATTCCATAACCACCGATGGTTTCATCATGGAACAATCCTTTCTGAGCCTTAACAAGATCACCAATGTTAAATTTATTTTTGTTGCCCTTCATTTGTTATGCCTTTGCAAGAACTTTAATTTGACTCCATAATGTAGACTGGTGCGTAACAGGGAATTCAAATCCGTTTGTCAGGCGAATCCTCACCATCATGCGATCCAGACAGCAAGAGGCTAAGATCTCCTCGACCTCTTCAGGCACCACACCGACACTCGTCACAACTCCGACCGATTCACGCGCAAACACAAGATCACCTTTTCTAAATTTGTTTATATCACTTGTTAACACTTTGGACATTGGACAGCCTTGCACTTTCGACATTTGCTAATCAATTGACTATCAACTGTTGAATCACAGCTTGGACAAACATCCTTGTCACAAACATCTTTGTCACAAACAGTTTTTATTGCCTTGGTCATTTCATCAACTACTCCAGCAAATGCATCCCAGGGTTCATCAGCGCACTCACCAAGCAATTGTTCATGGTGTTCGATAATCTTTTTTATTTCTTCTGCTAGTGTCATTGATTAATCTTTCAAGAACCAAACTTCATGTGGGATCATCGTCCGTTGAATTGTATTCTTTCTGACTCTTCCCGTTGTTGATCCTTCTCTGTAGTTCTGTGTAATAAACATCTTCTTAGTTTGACCTGTAATCAAGAACACATGATCTTTATTGCACACAACAACCGAACCATCTTTTAATAGATGATTTTCTATATCTTTGATGCTCGCATTCCTTTTGCGGGTGACCTTCACACCGTTGAGGCCGAGCGCAATTCTTAGCCCTCGATCAATTCCCCAAGGATATGTTCCGATCTCCCAATCAGTCTCACACAGATCCATCATAAAAACGAAGTCATGCTTAACCGACAATCCAAGACCAGCCCATTTGCCAGCATTGATAACAGCGGTTGGTCCGCATGTTGCGTCGTAAGGTTGAGATGCATATCGCGGCATTAATCTTCTTTCAATCCTTTCGCATAAAGAATAACATCGAAGTTATCTATAACCTCGGTGGTTTCCTCACCAAGTGGGACGCCAAGCTCTTCAACGCTTTCGATTTCATAATCATCCCCCTCGCGGGTTTCATAATCAACTTCGCCACTCAACGCAAGTTCGGTTGCTTCGTCTTCATCGTTGGCTTCAACAATACATGTTGAATAGGAGCGACACCAGACTGTAATTTTATAAGTTTTCATATTTTTCATATTTTAGTACCCACTCGATCATATGCGAAGCCCTATACGCAGTATAAGCTGACACAAAATGACAAATCCATCCTAGCGTTCCACCAGATCCAATCCAAAAACCAGGCGTGATAATCAGCCAAAACAAAGCTCGGAAAATCAACCCATTGATTAGCTGGCCAGCGCCAGGAATAACGAAAGATAACAACCCGCTAATGACTGGTGGGCTCATCCGTTCACCTTTTCTCGTGGCGAGCACCAACCTTCCATAATCAAATGGTTCGCCATGCGCCCATAATGACCTTGCAATCGCCAAGCCATTCCATTATCAATCAAACCCTGAAAGAATTTGCAAATTCGATCAAAGTCCATATCTCCGTTTTCATAATCCATGATATCATTTATATCTGGCATTTTATTTCCTTTCTTATTCATAAAAGTAACATCCAATTCGATAGGCTCGATTGCCAACGAACCAGCTTGCATGATGATACCATCGCCAGCGTTTATAGCCCATTGGTATATCGAACCAGTCGAACCAACGAAAGCTAAATTCAACAAACAACCATCCAAGCCAATGTTTCATTTTGTTTCCAGTTCCTTAACAATTTCCTTGTTAGTGCGAAGCAACCCCAAAAGTTGTGCTGCTTGTGCGCTCGACAAAGTAATGTATTGAGTTTGATTTTCTCCCGACCATCTTTCCGTCGTTTCTATCCGCAATTCGTGTTGCTGACCCACACCCCAAAGGGTGAATTTGATGTTTGTTGCACTCTTTTCAACCATCTTATTTATCTTTCTCGCAACGAAGCCAGCAAACAAATAAAGAACATTTGAACTTGACCTTCAAATGTTTCGCTTGGGTGCGGACCTTCACCCCGTTTCCATGATTCCATTTGCTCGTATTGTTTCCGAGTAAGCCACGGATCTCGTTTTTTATAAAACTCGTAATTTCGTTTCATCTTATTTATCTTTCTTACTCTTCTTGTTCTCTTCGTCTCTTCGCCTGTGCTTTTCTTGAAGCAATCGAAGATCGTAGAGAGCCTTCCAACCTGCTTCTGTTTCAGGTGTGCGTGTATCTTTAATTTTTGGCACCAACGGTCGCATCTTATTTATCTTTCTCGATCTTGTCAAAGTCTGTTATCCTAAGAATACCATTCTCTGTAAATGGTCCCAAGATTTCTTCATAAGCTTTCTTCAGTTCCTCACTCAAATCCTTCTCGGTCATGCCGTCAGGCAATTTGTGTGGACCTTTAACTTTTGGCAATTTCGGTTGCATCTTATTTATCTTTCTTCTGCTGGATTTTCTCGACATATTCGTCATATAATTCTTCTGGTCTAAATTCTTCTCTTGGAACCGGATGTACGGTTGGAGGCTCATGTTTTTCTTCAAGTTGAGCAGCCTCCACCAT